>CEAB01031011.1_pt1 | contig 123026 bp, 92 predicted proteins | sample 557651 | NCBI WGS metagenome assembly CEAB01 (sample SAMEA3182046, study PRJEB8094) | gut metagenome | biome: human; feature: gut; material: Stool; isolation source: human stools | place: Canada | collected 2011-11-15 | reverse complement strand
CGGACTTTCGTAATTCCGTTTTCTTCGAGAAAAGTGTTTATTTCATCATATAAGGCTCTCGGTATCATCGTTCCGAAATTGCCGCTCGCTTGCTTTCTCTTTTCTTTATTCTTTTCTTCATACTTCCTGCGCGTTTTACGCACGGGAGTATCTTCTTTCCGTTCCATTAAGTTAAACCTCCGAAAATATAAAATCGTATTGATACATATTATAACGATTTTACGCTCAGGAGTCAAGCTCTTTTTATGAACGGGCAGAAAATATTCCCTTAATTCTTGTAATTATCGTATCTGTTGTGCTTTTCGTATTCTTTCCGTTCTTCTTCGAGTTCCGCTTCTATCTGTTGCAAGCGTGGAATCCGCATCGTTACGTCTGGCGTGAACATAGATAGAACGGAGTCAAAGAAAGTGCCGATTGTTTTCGGCTTTCCGTGGACTATACGCCGATATTCCGTCGGGTTTGTCCTTGCAAGTTCTTTGCCGACGTTTGCATAATGGGAATTGTTATCCTTTTCCTTTTGTAACGCTTCCGATTTCCGCGCATATATGAGCGTTTCGTCCATAGCCTTTGTAAGCCGCTTTGAAAGGTCGGCGTTGTCTGCCGTTAAAGCGATTACTTGTTCCTGCAACTTTCCGCGTTTTCTCGGAATATTCCCGCTTTTTGCCTCGGTTATAGCGTCTGCGTATACCTGATTCTCTTCCCGTATGGCTTCCGCTTGTTCGATTATCTTTTTTGCCTTAAATTCGGCGGTGGAAAGGTGTTTTTTCTGACTACCTTCTTTTCCGCGCTGTAAACCCCAACGTTTTCCGACGGATTCATAAAAATCCGTCTGCAACTGCTGTAACTGCGGTTTATCGAAAAGTTGTTTACTGCAAAGTCTGCCGTCTTTCGTTACGGGCATTAAGTTTAAGTGCATATGCGGTGTTGTTTCGTCGTTATGAACAACCGCCGCGATAATGTTTTCTTCGCCGTAACGTTCCGCAAAGAATTTATAACAGTCCGAGAAAAAGTTATACTGTTGAACCTTGACTAAACCGTCGAAAAAAGTTTTATCCGAGCCTAACACAAACGAGTTCATTACAACTGCGTCTTTGCGTGGGAATAAACCTAACTCTTTAATCCTGCCGTTTATGAACTCCGTGTAAGTTTTCCCGAAATATGGCGTAAAGCGATAATTATTTTTCGTTCGCTCGCTGTCTATCTGTGGGTTTGACGCTTCGTAATTCTCGTCCCGTTCGTTTTCCTTTTCGATCGGGGCAACGTCTTGTTTATGGTATTTTTCCATATGGCATACTAAATATGAAATAATGATTTTCCTCCTGAAATTTGTTTTTATTCTCGTTGAGCAAAGTGTGTAGAATTTCCTCTGCCGACTGTTTTATTAGTGGATTCACAGCCTCGCAGAGCCCACAACTTCGCTTGCGAAGTATAGTGGGCTACACTTTGCTCATAAGCCACCTGTTTTGCTCCACATTTGCCTCCAAAGTTTTTCTCCCGCTACGGCGGGCGATATCGATTGTAATTTGTCATTATTTCACCTCCCGAAAGACGACAAAAAAGCCGCTGATATTTTTTCTATCACCGACTTAAAACACAAGTATTAAGTTTTAATTTTCGTTACATAATGCACCTCCGATTTGTATCTATGGATAAAAAAATCCGTGCGATTTCGGTTGCCTTTATAGGCTCGTTCTTCGCACGGATTTTAATCCGGATTATTTAATTTTTAGTCGATTTTATCTAAAAAATCGTACCACAACAAAACCCACGTCGAAATCTCTCTTTTTTAACGATTTCAACGCCCGTCGCTGAATTGCTACAATCAATAGAAATTCTATGGTAAACGACGGTAATTATCCTTTCCGAGTCCACAAAGGGGAACAGAGAAATCGGGCAACATCTTCACGCCCGACAACGCCTTTTCTTATGGCGCGACACATAAACTCATAATGAGTTAGATTTATTATAACATACGAACATTTGTTCGTCAAGCGTTTTTTCAATGCTTTTTATAATTGTATACCATAAAGAACCGTTATGTGCGCTTGTATTCCATCCAAAAACATTTTTAAATTTTCTTTTCCCGATTTTAAGCCGTAAGCAAGCTCAATTTGTGGTTATTCATCAATTTTATAATAATTATACAGGTCTTGAAGAGTTATAACCAGCCCTTTTTTTGCAAGCAATTCTTGTCGTAGATTGAAAATTATGTTTATCATGTGTTTACGTTCAGAATCCACGGCTAAATGTATTTTGCGATGACAATTAGGGCATAATGCCACGTAATTCTCAAGCACCTCTATCGGATAATCGAAGTCATTTGCAAATTCCCTAGGAATAAAGTGATGGATTTCCAAATAGTTCTTCCCATTTTCTTTTGCGGTGAAATATTTGCAAATCTCACATTCATCGAGAGCACATTTATAATTTGATTGAATTTTTGCAAGTTTTTTCAATGATGTGCTTACTGCATCAAGTTTTGTTGCTCCCTCGAGTTCAGTGGCATCGCTAGTGCAAAATTCCTCAATTTCTTGTTGTGTTAAATCTTTTGCAACAACCAAAGCAGGAATCGGAACATTTGCTGCTTTGCCAAAAATGACTTGCAAAACGCTGCGATTTTTGTCCGTATCATAAATAAATGAACGCAATTGGGACTCATCAACATCAAAAATCTCTTTATAAGCAGAAATAGCAGTAGCAATAAATGAGTCGAAGTCGGTATCCGCTTTATCAATAATTTTTTTTGTAACATATAAAATCCAAGCATTATCTATAACTGTGTTTTTTACATAGTTTCCACCGGGCTTAAATTTATAACTAATTACACAATCATTATTTTTATCTGCAAATCTCTTGTTTTTATAGTTGGAAATAATATACTCGTGTAACGCTTGTTTCTCTACATCTGTGGCATTATGATAAACAGATAAGAAATTCAAACCGTCAAGTTCTTGAAAGAAACTGTCTAAATATACATAGTCATAGTCAAAAATGTCATAGGTATGCTCTGCAGAAATAGCAAATTTAACAAAAACCTTTTGAATGTTAAAACAATCCGTAGAACTATATCCGGCTTTTTCCCATTGTTCATAAACATATTTTGTTCTTTCGATTATGTAATTAGGAATATCATTAAAATAACCCGTTAAAATCAACAAATAACACAGGAAGTTTTTTTCTTCATGAGTTAATTTATCTGATTCAATAAGTTTCTTAAAAACAATACCTCTGCTAGTTTTTTCATATGCATCATCAACAACTCTGAATAATTCAGACTTACGCATATTTACTACATGTTGCTTTTCAATTTCTTGCTGTGTCCCCACACGTCTTGACCAATCAGAACGTTTTTTTCCTTCAACATTTTCTATTACTCTAAAGCCGTTTGCAAACCCCTGCAATCTATTACCACTCTTAATTAAAATACCTCGGTAATTAGTACTAATAAAGAAAAATATTTTTCCATAATTAGAACCACTTGTAGAATAATAGCGCTCAAAAAACGTTTTATCATTACACAATTCTTTATATAAATCTAATAGTTTCATTTGCTCACCTCGCAGACGTAAAGCAATTCTTTATGATTATTAAAATCTGTTTTTCCCGCATTGAAATATTTATAGTCAAAAGAATATACATGAACATTGCCACGTTTTGACATAATATCAAATATTTCTTGTCCTTGTATCTTGTTAATTGAAGCATTGCTTTTGGCATTATATGTATTATTATACGATACTACAATCAGTTTGCATTTCAAATCCAAAATAAGTTTCTCAAAAAGAACGGGGGCTTCAGAACGAGAATACCCGCTTTTTAATTCATCTCGCTTAAACTTCATAGAATTCCCCTCGAATTCTTCTGGCTTATTCCAACGTGCCAAATTTTCAAGCACATGATAAAAATTAACATACTGCCTTGCATTATAAGGGGGGTCTATGTATACAACATCTGTATTGATTTGTGCTGCCAATGCATTTGCATCCATATTAAAGATTTGAGTTTTGGCAGTAGGCGAAATTTTGAGATTTTGCAAAACAAGCCGTTCGTTTTTTGGCTGTTGTTTAAGAAAATACTCAAAATGACCTACTGTATTTGCAACCCTATCTGTTGCATATAGCAGGGATGTTAATAAAATATAGTATTCTCTTTCAGAAAAATTTCTTTTATGCAATTCTATATACTCACGTATATAACCGATTTTTTTTGCACAATCAATAGAAAAATATTTTTCGCCATAGATTCTTGAAAAATAATTTTCGCAAAGCTCACAAGATTTAAGCCCGTTTAACTCCTGTAATATGCTTACAATTTTTTCGGAATTATATTCACCAGTTCCAAGCCAAGCATGGTACGCAACAACGTTTGAGTATAAAATATCGTTTACTATTACCGGATGCCCATTTTCGGCAAAAGAGTGAGCAACGACACCCGTGCCCGCAAACAAGTCAGCAAAAGTGTAATCTTTTTCGTTTATATGGTTGTTAATCACTTCTTCAATGTTTGATAACAACTTATATTTTGCACCAATATACCGTCTATTATTTATCTCTATCATTTGTTCTTACTCCAGCGGGACATATGATTACTTCTCTTTCTTTTGCGTTGCGATTTTTCTTGTTATAACTTGCACTTCTATAGTGATAATCAATATCTACAATATTTATATCGTTTTTTCTTGTCGTAGTCCAATAGAATAAAGGTTCATTTCTTCTACCTTGTTTTTCCAAGACATTTGATAAAACAAAACTTTTTTTATTATCCAGTAAGAAATTCATCAGCCTAATTAATTCATACTCGTTTTGCTCTCTCCATTTGTTGGACTCATTATATACAGCGTCTGTTATTAAATATGGAGGATCCATATAAACAAAATCTGCTTTTCTTATTATTTGTTGTATATGTTGCGAGCAAAAATCCCCGCATATAAATTCTGCTTGAATGTTTTTAACCCGTTCGATATATTCAGTCAATTTTTTTACATTGCTATTATTTAGATCTGTTTTTCCAACGGGCAAGTTATATTTGCCATCTTTCGAAAAACGAATATCATTATTAAAACCATAGACAATAAGCAAATACAATAATTTATTCGCTGTAGCGGTATTTTTGTTTAGGATAGCATTATAATCATCACGAAGTTTATAAAAACCATTAGAATTATAATCTTTTAACCCATTATTCGGATTTCCACCAAGTATTTGTTGTCTATAATACTTATAACCATTCTTAAAAGAACAGGACAAACCATAGTTATCTATCAATACAAAAAGTTCATTCAGCAACTTATCAATGTTGCATCCAGACAAATATTTTAGCAACCAAATTATTCTTGGTTCATTGTCAATAAAAATCACTTTATTGCATTCCGTATTTAGTCCAACAGTTGCTCCTCCACAAAACAAATCAACCATTACGTCAATTTTTTTAGGGAAATAAGGCTGTATTTGATCAAGTATTCTAAATTTATTACCAGTGTAATTTAATGGCGATTTGATGTGTTTCAAAATCTTTATCCTCTCTATGTCAATCACATTATTGGTTCCTTTACATCTTCATATCTACAATGAAGATCATGTCTTAGCAAAAGTAAACGTAATTATATTCGCAGAATAAGTAAGTCTGTGAAGAATATAATTCTTTTCGCGGTTGAAGGTATGAATTCTTTCTCCTTCATGTCTTTATCTATAAGCAATTACATCCTTGAAATATAGTAAATTATTCCAAATTTTTTACTCGTAACCATTCACACTTCTCCATTAGTCCTCAAACGTAATTCCTTTACTTTCACAAAAGGCGTAAAATTTGCCTTGAGAAACGATTTGCGGTTCGCGGTTGTCCTTTTCCCAACGACAGATTGTTGCATAAGATACGCCGAGTTCTTTTGCCAATGCCTCCTGCGTTAAAAGAAGTTTCATTCTTGCATATTTTACTTTTTCGGAGAATTTCATAGTGCACCTCATTGTTTGTCCAAGCCGTCGGATAGCTTAGGAGCCTCTTCCGCCAAAACCTTCATTTGACGGATCGCCGCTTTATTCAGTTCCATAAGTCGTTCCGGTTGACTTAATCCGCGTTCTATCAAATATGCGTTCAGATTTTCAAGATTAGAAAGACATACAAGTTGCGATACTTCGGCATAATCGCGAATATTACCTTTTTTATCAGGGTTTTTATCCCTCCATTCACGCGCGGTCATACCGAATAATGCAACGTTCAAAACGTCGGCTTCGTTTGCATAAACGAAAGACGCTTGCTCTTTTGAAATTTCAAGCGGAATAATGATATTATCCTTAATTGCATCAGTATGGATACGGTAGTTTATCTTCGACAGTTCGCGTTTCACCGTCCATCCGAGTTGCTTTTGCTCGTCCGCTTTGAGTCTTTGGAATTCTTTGATAATATATAAGTTGATTTCGGGCGAAATCCAAGATGCGAATTGAAGAGCAATATCCTTGTGTGCGTATGTGCCGCCGTTATATTTCCCGGCTTTGGAAATAATACCGATGGCGTTTACGCCGTCGATCCATTTTTTCGGCGTCATTGTAAAATAATTATGTCCGGCTTCGCTTCTAAACGTATCGAATTCGACACGGTTAAAATTTGGATTATTCAATTGCTCCCACAACCCTATATATTGAATTGTATCGATCCTGCGCATCCAATTCTGTATGACAAATCGCGGATCTTCAGGATTTTTATATTTTGCAATATCCGTAAGAGAGAAATAATCGTCTTTGTTGATATGGATTTCCTGATCCAATACGGTAATTTCTTTGTTCTTCATTATCTTTGCGACCTTCTCATAAATTTTATTATATTATAACACATTTTGACAGTATAATCAAGAGGAAAACAGGTGATCTGAAATATATTTTCGGCTAATAAAAGAGAAGAGTCCGATGATAATTTCGGACTCTTTTACGAACTCGCTATTTGCACATATTGAATTTAATACTTCTTCTAAATTCCCCACGAATATTTAACTAAAGCGGGGCGTTTTTAACGGATTATTTCTTTTATTACTTGTTGTTTTTGATGAAATCTTTAAGTTTTTTGGTTTCCATCTTCCAGTAAATCGTCTTAATCGGCGGGCAGATCGCAAACAGGAATCTTGCGAAGGTGAACAGTCCGCAGGGGTAAACGTATTTCTTCTTGCGTTCGATACCCTTTACCATTTTCTTTGCCACGTGAGCGGGGCTTTGTACGGGGAAGGGTTTCTTGAACTCCTTGGGATTTGCGGTTTTGAAGAAGTTCGTATTCGTTGCGACGGGATACAGGCAGGTCATCGTCACGTTTTCGGGAAGTTCCAGACGAAGACCTTGCTGGAAGCCTTGCGTGCCGAACTTCGACGCCGAATATACGCAGTAGCCGGGCATAGCCATCTGACCGATTGCGGAAACGGTGATGCAGAAGTGTCCGTCGCGACCTTTTAAGAAATCAAGGTATTTGCCATAGGTATACATCGGCGAAATCGTATTGACCTGAAACATTCTGTTGACGCGATCCCAGTCGGCGTAGTTGTACTGTTCGTAATAAGGGAAGCCGGCGTTTGCGTAAAAAATGTCGATTGTGCCGAGTTTTTCTTTTGCGACCTCAAAGATTTTGTCGACGCCTTCCTTGTTGCCGACGTCGCATTGCATGGGGAAGACCTTGCTTTGGTCGAACGTGGAAATGACGTCCGTTTTAAGGTCGACGGCAAGGATTTTGTTGTTGCCTTGCACAAGAAGTTTCAATGTTTCGAGACCGATACCGCTGTTTGCGCCGGTCAGAACGATTTTTTTACCGGTAATCATAAATTTGCTCCGTATTATTTTAATAATAACATAATAGCACAACGCCGAAAAAATGAAAAGCGTTTTGAAAAACGAAATTGCCACGGGGCGTTAATTTCCCGCAAGATTGTTTGACTTTAATATAAAATATTTATATAATAAATAAAAATCGGAAAAGGGAGAAGAAAAGACGATATGCTGACCGTAAATTACGTTGACGACGACGATGAATTGATGAAAATTTACGACCGCGCGGGGGTAACGGGCGCAAACACGAGCGGTATCAACGCGGTGCTCTTCGACGACGATGAGGGCGTGGGCGTATGCAAAATGGTGCTTCGCGACGAAGGGATTCTTATCGTATCTTTCGACGTCGCAAAGGACAAGGCGGAAGATCCGTCGGTTTCCGACTTCTTTTTCAGGACGATTCTTTTCAAACTGTCGATGAGCGAAGTCAATATTCTTATTGCACCCGACGACAGGCTTGAAAAATTCGGATTCAAAAAACAAGGAGATTTGATGGTTGTTGCCGCGCGGGACGTAGTTTTCCCGTCGTCTTGCGGAGGAAATCACCAAATCGTTAATTAACCGAATAAAATCGGCGTATAAAGCGTCGATTTTTCCATTAAGGAGCATATATGGAAGAATTTGCAAAACCAACCAACTTTATTGAAGACATCATTGACGCCGACCTTAAAAGCGGCAAGCATACGTTCATAGCGACGCGTTTCCCGCCCGAACCGAACGGGTATCTGCATATCGGCCACGCAAAAGCCGTCTGCATAAATTTCGGCATTAAGGAAAAATATCACGGCACGTGCAATCTGCGTTTCGACGACACCAACCCGTCGAAAGAAGACGTCGAATACGTTAACAGCATTCAGGAAGACATAAAGTGGCTGGGTTTTGAATGGGACGCGCTTTATTATGCGTCCGATTACTTTGAAAAAATGTATTCGCTTGCGGAAGGGCTTATCGAAAAAGGGCTTGCGTACGTCTGCGATTTGTCCGCGGAAGAAATCAGCAAAACCCGCGGCACGCTTACCGAGCCCGGCGTAAACAGCCCGTACCGCGACAGAAGCGTGGAAGAAAACCTGCGACTTTTCAGGGAAATGCGCGCGGGAAAATACGACGACGGCGAAAAGGTTCTCCGCGCGAAAATCGACATGGCGGCGAACAATATCAATATGCGCGATCCCGTCATTTACCGTATCGTGAAAGCACCGCACCACAGACAAGGCACAAAATGGGTGATTTATCCCATGTACGACTTCGCACATCCTTTGGAAGACGCGATCGAGGGTATCACGCACAGCTGTTGCAGTCTTGAATTTGAAGATCACCGTCCCTTGTACGACTGGGTTGTCGAAAATTGCGGATTCAACCCCCGCCCGAGGCAAATCGAGTTTGCAAGGCTCAACCTTACCCACACGATTATGAGCAAGCGTTATCTTCGTCAGCTTGTCGAAGACGGCGTGGTCGAGGGGTGGAACGATCCCCGTATGCCGACGTTAAGCGGTATGCGCGAAAGGGGATATCCCGCGGAAGCCATCCGCGATTTCTGCTCCCGCATCGGCGTGGCGAAGGCAAACAGCGTCGTCGATATCGCGCTTCTGGAACACTGCGTCCGCGAAAACCTTAACGAAAACGCAACGCGCGCAATGGCGGTTCTGAAACCGTTGAAACTCGTTATCGAAAACTATCCCGAAGGGGCGACGGAAACCGTCGAAATCGAAAACAATCCCAACAAAGAAGGCGCGGGTACTCACACCGCGACTTTCAGTCGCGAACTTTTCATCGAAGAAAGCGACTTTTCGCTGAATCCCCCCGCAAAATATTTCCGCTTAAAACCCGGCGGAATGGTAAGGCTCAAAGGCTCGTACATCGTCGAATACACCGGTTGCGACGTCGACGAAAACGGCAACGTCAAAGAAGTGCGCTGCAAGTATATCGAAGACAGCAAGTCGGGCGGCGCGAACGCGGGCATCAAGGTCAAGGGCGTAATACACTGGGTGAACGCAAACGACTGCGTCGACGTAACGGTAAATCGTTTCGATTATCTTATCAACGACGTCGAAGGCGACCTTATGGATCGCGTCAACAAAAACTCGAAGACGGTTGTCCGCGCGAAAGCCGAAAAATTCATCGTCGAAAACGCAAAGGCGTACGACCGCTTCCAGTTTATGAGACAGGGCTATTATATGGCGGTAAGCACTTTCGACAAATCCGCGCCCGTGTTTAACGAAGTCGTGGGGCTGAAAGACAGCTTCAACAAATAAGACAAAAAAAGAAAAACGCCGTCAACTTTTTTACGAAAAGCGTTGATATGTAAACTATTTTAGTTTATAATAGTTAAGAAGTATCTTGAAACCACGTATGGTTTTTTCGTGATTTCGACCATTGTTTAAGGAGATAAATTATGGCAGTATGTAAAACTTGCGGTTCAGTAGTCCATCAGGGCGACTCGTTCTGCCCCGTTTGCGGACAAGGCCTGTTCAACCCCGAAGACGCGCTTATCTGTTCGGCTTGCGAAACGCCGAATGCACCCGGGACGCGCTTTTGCAAACATTGCGGCGCGGTGCTTCTGAGAAAGCCCAAGACGGTTCAATGTCCCGTATGCGGCAGCGAAAACGCCGAAGACGCCTTATATTGCACGGCTTGCGGCAGCGAAATGCCCGGCGATTTCGAAAAAGAGTTCGAGGTGGAAAGCATCGAAAGACTGCAAGCGGTTTTGCCTCTCATCCACTCTTATGCCGAAAAGTTCAACGGCGAATTCGACAAACTTTCCGAAGAAGAATTGAAAAATTCCACGTACGTTTGCCCGGTATGCGGCAAGCGCAACAGCATTTCCGACGAAAAGTGCCGTCGTTGCGGCAGAGATAAGAACAGAAGTCTGTACCTTGCAAGCAAGCAACGTATTCCTTCGTTCGAAGACGCCGTCGAGGTGCCCGACGTACCGCACACTCCCGTGGTCGAGCCCGTATTCCCGGTGAAAGCGGACAAAAAGCCCGAATTTATAAACGGTAAAAAGTCTGCCGACAGCACACCCGTAAGGGGCGGCGGACAAGCCGGTTACGCAGGCGGCTATGCTTATTCGGGCGACGGATTTATGCAAAATTCGCCCATAGTACAGCCCCTTGCAATCGTTCCGTACGTCACGCAGGAACAGCCCTTGTGGCAGTATGCGTCCAAGGCGGATTATGAAAGAATGCGTCGTAATAACGCAAAAAAATAACGGGGGAATTATGGATAAAAAAACAGAAAACGTTAAAAACGAAAAAGTCGTATTTTACGCTCCGTTGCCGGTCAACAAACCGTATCCTATCATAAGGCCCAGCGAAAAAATCCAACTTCAACCCACGGTAAATCCCGTTGCGATCGTTCCTTACCTGTCCGCGGGCGAGGAAGAAGAAACCGTCGCGCAGTCCGCGGCGGAACAACAGACCGTTGCCGCAAGAAAGACGGAAAAACGCGCGTCGGCACGTGTGTCGGGCGTTCTTATGCTTATCATCGCCACGCTGTCGATAATTCTGTTCGGTTTGTCGTTCGCGGCGAAATATCCCATTGCGGGGGCGGAAAAATACATCAGCCTTAAATACTTTGCCGATATGTTCGACGTGATGCTCAAAACGCACGAATTTGCAAAGTTCGACGTTGTTTTCGCGCCGTATCTTATCGCCGTTGCCTACGTTGCGATAATCGTCAACTTCATTTTGTCGATAATCGCGATTTCCACGGGAAAGAGAATGGGATTTACCCTTTGCGCGGTCATAGCGTTCCTGTGCTTTGTCGTCGCGGCGTTTTATGAGATGAAATTCTTCTCTCAGATCAAAAATCTGGGCAATCTGCTTTCGCGCGATTGCGGTTGGCCCTCGATAATGTTGATTATTATCGGCGGCGCAAACCTTGTGTTCGCATTCGTCTGCAACATAATTTGTCCTAAACACAGAATTCAGGAAACTGTCGAGTTTTAAGCGGAGGTTATATAATGAAAAGAAAAAACAAAAAAGTAGTTGCCGAATCTTTGCCCGTGAGCGCGGAAGAAACCATTAAAAACGCCCGCGCGGAAATGAAGGACGAAGATTTTTCGGAACTCAGAATTCAAAAGTCCGAAGCAACGCCCATTCCGCAAGGGAAACCCGCGGCGGCTACTCCCGCTCCGCAAAACGCGCAAAAAGTCCCGCCCGAGGTTGCAAATCCCGTCGAATATGCGGTGATGCGTCCCGTGGCAGGCGGTCTTCAACCCATAATCGCACCCCGCGGTCAGGTTCAACTTAACCCCGTCGTAGTGCCTGTGGCGTTCGTGCCGTACGCAACGCAAAACCAACCCGTTTTGCAAATCGACAATAAACCCAAACAGCAACAACCGCTGCCCGAAGTCAAGGATCAACCCCTTGATAAAAAAGCGGCGCGCGCGGCGAAACGCCGCGATAAAAAGCCCGAGTTTGTCGGGGATGACCTTTCCGAAGAAAAGGCAATCAAGAAAACGAAAGCCAAAAACCGCGCGTTTGCGGCAATCCTTTTCGTTATTACCCTTGGATTCTTTGCGTTTGTCATTCTCAACCACTTCGCGGCACAACTTAAAATCACAAGCCTTGCGCTTGCCCCCGGCGAGCCCGATATCATTGCCGGCTGGATGAACTTCAATACAAGCAACCTTATCGCACAAGTTCCGCTGTTCCTTTACACCGTGGTATGCGCGATTGCTCTTGCGACGCTTATCGTGGAATTTGTGGGGCTTTGCAACGGTAGGGGATACCACATCTGGATTTCCGCGCTTATTCTGTTCGTATTGACGGTGGCGGGCGCAGTTATTTGTGCAACCGTTCCCGCATTCAAAGCGCTTAACGTTCCTTTGAACCCGATTGCGAAGGGCAGCTTCGTATGGCGTCTTGCGATGGTGTCGGTGGTATTTTTGATTTTCGCGCTTTGCTTCATTCCAAGGAAGCCCAAGTTCGATAACGACGACGATTTAAGCGATTTGATTTAACAAAAGACAAAGAAAAATCCCGCGGAGCCCGCGGGATTTTTGTTTGCGCTTTTTCGTTTTGTTCGTTTAATATTATCTGTCGGAACAATTATTTATTAAAAATATCGTTTCCTTTTGAGTCCACGCCGACGACGCATTCGAACCCTTCGACTTCGAGTTTCGTTACCGCTTCCGACAAAAGTTCAGGAAAAGCGATGACTTCCGCCGACTTAATCGCCGATTTATAAAACGCGCCCGCTCCGCCGATTGCGACGAAGTAAACCGCGCCGTTTCGTTTTATCGCGTCGATTACCGCGCGCGTGCGCGCGCCTTTACCTATTATACCTTTAAGTCCCGCGTCCAGCATATCGGGCGTATAAACGTCCATGCGTTTCGACGTCGTGGGGCCGCAACTGCCGTATGGTTCGCCGTCTTTTGCGGGAGTCGCGCCCGTGTAATAGACAAACGAATTCCGAAGGGGGAAAGGCAAAGGCATATTGTCTTTCATAAGGGCGAAAATCTTTTTGTGAGCGGCGTCGCGCGCCGTGTAAATCGTGCCGCTTATCGACACGATATCGCCCGCATTCAGCGTTTTCAGTATTTCAATATCGCTTGTTTCGACCTTAATCATTTATCCCTCGATTATTCTTTCGCCGTGGCGCGAGCAATGGCATTGTACGGTGACCGCGACGGGCAGTCCTGCAATGTGGGTGTTTTCCGTTTCGATAAACACGCGAAGGGCGGTAACGTCGCCGCGGAAGCCTTCCGCGCCGATGCCCAGAGCGTTGATTTTTTCAAGCATTTTCTTTTCAAGGGAAGAAAGATATTCGTCGGGGTTTTCCTTGTCCAAGTCGTTCAAAAGGGCGTGCTTGCTCATAATCGCCGCCTTTTCCATCGTGCCGCCGACGCCGACGCCCAAAATTACGGGCGGACACGGGCAACTGCCTGCGTCTTTCACCGTTTCCACAACCTTTTCGACCACGCCTTCGACGCCGTCCGCAGGAGTTAGCATAAAAAGCCGCGACATATTCTCGCTGCCGAATCCTTTCATCATGCAGGAAACTTTCACTTTGTCGCCTTTCACGATGCGCGTGTGGATAATTGCGGGGGTGTTGTCGCCCGAGTTTTTGCGGGAAAGCGGATGCACGGACGATTTGCGGAAGTTTTCATACGCTTGTCTTACACCGTCGTTTACGGCGTCTTCGACGTATTTCCCGGAAAGCGCGACGTCCTGCCCGATTTCCAGGAATACGACGGCAAGCCCCGTATCCTGACATACCGGCGAGTTTGTATCCCGCGCGATTTCGGCGTTTTCGGTCAGGACTTTCAGCGCGAAACTTTCGCGTTCGTTTGCGCCTTTTGCCGCTTTCAGACGGCAATATACCTTTTCGTCAAGGTGCGTTCCGATGTTTTCAAAAATTTCCCTGACCGCGTTTTCGATTTTTATCGTGTCGATTATCATACTTCACCTTTTTACCGATATAGTATAACATAATATCGCTTGTAAAGCAAAAAAAACCGTGATACAATATTAAACGAGGTTAATATGTCACTGAAAATAATGTCGATCGCCAGCGGCAGTCACGGGAACTGCACTTATATCTCGTCGGAAACGACGCATATCCTTGTGGACGCAGGGGTAAACTTGAAAAGAATTTCAGACGCGTTGAAGACAATCGGCGTGGGGATTACGGATTTGTCGGGAGTTGTCGTCACGCACGAGCACGACGACCATATTTCGGGACTTTCCGCACTTTCAAACGCCGGCGTCAAGGTGTACGCGCACGAGCGGGTTATGCCGCATATCGCGCGCCGAATAGGGCCGATTCCGTTTGAAAACGTAGATTTTTTCGACGCGGGGTTTGAAATCGGCGATATTGCGGTTTATCCGTTCAGAATACCGCACGACACGGTATATCCGCTTGCGTATACGTTCGTGTCCGGCGGCGCAAGGGTTTCCGTCGCAACCGACATCGGTCATATAACAGAAGGAATTTTAAGTAATTTGAAGGGTAGTCAGGTAGTATTGCTGGAAGCGAATCACGACGTGGAAATGCTGATGAAAGGCTCGTACGCGCAACGGCTCAAAACGCGTATTTCGGGCGCAAACGGGCATATTTCCAACGATTGCGCCGCAAACGTCGCGACCGTCCTTGCACACAGCGGGCTGAAAACGCTGATTCTCGGGCATATGTCCGAGGAAAACAACTGCCCGGAACTTGCTTTTTCGACGGTATTGTCCGCCCTTGACGCAAACGGGTTTTCGGACAAAGTCCGCGTCGAACTTGCATATCAGAATAAATGCGGAGAACTTATCGAAGCCGATGAAAAATAAGAATTTCAAGTTTTCAAATACGGGCAACGCGTTTCTCGTTGCGTTTGCGACCTTTTACGTCCTGAGCCTTATTTACGAATTTTCTTTCCGTTTCACAAGCGGAATGAGCGGAGCGGCGGCGTGGTGTCAGTATCTTATCAACCCCGTTGCGTTCATAGGCTCGATGCTCGTTTACGCAAAGCGTAAAAACGTCGACGTCGTGTCCGCGACGAAACTCGACAAAAAAATCGGGCTGAAACAAATCGGCATACTTTCGCTGTTGTCGGTATGCTGCATTATGGCGTTTTTGCCCGTGTCGAACATATTTTTGGACATACTTTCAAGGCTCGGGTTCGATATGAGTCTTAATATCGTCGATACGACGGCATCGGTCGGCGCATACTTTTTGGGACTGTTACTGCTTGCGGTGCTTCCTGCGTTTGCCGAGGAGTTTCTGATGCGCGGCGTCGTCCTGAACGCGGCGTCGAGAAAGCGCGATTATTCCTATGCGATACTTATCACCGCGGGTATGTTCTCGCTCATGCACGGCAACCCGATACAGACGGTGCATCAGTTTTTGCTGGGCGCGGTGCTTGCCTACGTCGTGCTTGTGTCGAAATCGCTGTGGGCTGGGATTTTCCTGCATTTCTTCAACAACTTTTTAAGCCTGACGCTGGAATACCCGTACGAAGCGATTATGAAAAATACGAGCTTGGGCTCGATGCACGTCGGATATCGGTATCTCATCTGGATTGTGGCGATACTTTTAGGCGGCACGCTTGTCGTATATCTTCTGAAAAAGTTCACGAAAGTAAGCGCGCCGAAACGCGTTGAAATTTTGCCGGATAACGCCGAAGTCATCGACGTTTACGAAAACAAGGACGGCGTTTATTCCACCGAAAAGACCTTGTCCGTTAAAGCAAAAGAAAGCAAAAACGACTTTGCAGCGGCATTTAGGGATTTGTGTGGAATTTTCAAAAAAGGCGGATTAAAGGCTGCTTATAATAAGATAAACACCATAATCCGTGATATTACGCCCGAGGACGATGAAATGACCGAGATGTCGCGCGAGGACTTTTTCCCGTCGAATATCAAGCTTGTTTACGTCATTCTCGCCGTCATTTGGATTATCTCGCTGGTCAGCGGATTTTTGAATTGATGACAAAACGTTTCGCAAAAAACGGCATATACGCGTTCTCGATGCTCCTTATCGCAATCTTTCGTATTATGGTGTCTGATGGGGTTTTGTCGGGGTTTTCCGTGCTCGGTTCCGACGCCGTGTGGAGCGTCGTCGTGCAAGTTGGATTTATGGGCGTCGTGCCGTTTTTACTATACGTAATATATCTTAAAATTTCCCGGGACAAGCACGCCTTAAAAACAATCGCGGCGGAGTTCAAGTACGATTCGTTACCCGCTGGGAAAAGTTGGCTTTATATTTTCCTGATTTCGATTTTTGCAACCTTTATGGTGACGTGTTTGTCAAACGTCTGGTACAATCTTATTTCGGTCATCGGCTACACTCCCGCGGTTTCAAAACCGCTTGTTTACGACAACATCGGCGTACTCATTGCGGATATCGCGCTCACGGCGATTCTTCCCGCGACGTTTGAAGAGTTCACAAACCGCGGACTTTGTTACGGCGCAAACGAAAACGCGCGGTTTCCGACTTTTGCAATAATTCTTTCGGCATTGATGTTCGCGCTGATGCATACGAACGTCACGCAGGTGTTTTACACGTTCTTCTTCGGGCTTATCACGGGCGCGCTCGTGTACGTCACGAAAAGTATATATCCCGCGATGTTTTGCCATTTCGTCAACAACTTCGTTGCGGTGATGCGCGATTACGGACGGCAAACGGGAAAAGGCTTCGATTTTCTGAACAAGGCGTACGGTTTTCTGCTTGGCACGACCAAAGGCGGAATAATCGCCACGATATTGTTTATACTCGTTGCGTTTTTGATGTTTGTACTGTTTTTGAAGACGTCGGTTATCGAGAGCGACAACAGGATTGAAAAAGGCAAAGAAGTCGCGTTTTGTAAGGAAGAGACCGCACGGCTTGACAACGCGCCGCTGTATTTTGCGATAACGCTGAATACGCTTATTACGATATTTACCTTTGTATGGGGGGTTATAAGATGAAAATCAACGTCGTGTGCGTGGGCAAGATAAAAGAAAAGTATTTTACGGACGCGATAAACGAATACGCAAAAAGAATTTCAAGGTTTGCGGAGTTCAAGATTATCGAGTGCGCGGAATTCCCCGTGAAAAACCAAAGCGCGGCGGAAGTATTGCAGTCTGTCGAAAAGGAAGGCGAGAAAATACTCGAATGTGTCAAAGGGTATGTCATATTGACAGCGATTGACGGGAAAATGCTGGATTCCGTGGAGATTTCGCGCTTAATGAGTGTCAAAATGACAGAGGGTGTTTCCGAGATAACTTTCGTCATCGGCGGCAGCAACGGCGTGAGCGACAAAGTGAAAAACCGCGCCGATTTCAAAATTTCCTTCGGGAAAGCGACTTATCCCCATCAGCTTATGCGCGTGATTTTGTCTGAGCAGATTTACCGCGCGTTTTCGATAATGAACAATCTGCCGTACCATAAATAACTTTTATTATTACTTCAAATCAGGTCAAACGAAAAAGTTTTTTCATATTATGTCGTATGATTTACGCGTACGACGATTTATTGAACGACCTTAAAACAAGAAAAAATTATTTTTCAATCGGACAAAGCGTGTTTTCGCGCGAAATTTTCGCATTTGTTAAAGGACGGGGGAATCCGCACGCGCTCATATTCGGCGGGATTCACGCAAGAGAGTGCGTTACCGCCGACGTCGTGATGCGGCTTTACGATAATTACGACGAAAGTTTGCCGGCGATATGTTTCGTGCCGCTTGTAAACCCGGACGGCGCGATGCTTGTGAAATATTCGCTTGACGGGGCGGAGTTTTCGTCGCGCGAATTTTTGAAACGGGTGAATAATAATTCAACGGATTTTTCAAAATGGAAAGCAAACGGGCGGGCGGTAGACCTCAACGTAAACTTCGACGCGGACTTCGGAAAAGGCGAAAGCAACGTGTTTTATCCCGCGCCCGAAAACTACGTCGGCGAGCGTCCGTTTTCCGAGCCCGAAACGCTTGCCATGAAAAAATTGACTGAAAAATTCGGCTTCAAAGCGGCGATGTGTCTGCATACAAAGGGAAATCTTATCTATTATGGCTATAAAAAATTGAAATGTTATAAAAATTATGTTAAAATGATTGCAGCCGCAACCGGACTTCCCGCCGTGACAAGCGACGGTAGCGCGGGCGGCTACAAGGACTGGTTTTTGAAAAACGGCTTTGGATTTTCGATAACGGCGGAACTCGGCGAAGACCGGCTAATTCACCCGATTTCGCGCGATTACACGGCGGAATTTGCGAAAATCCTTGAAAACACGCCGAAAATACTTGCAAAAATCGGTGAAGAAATATGGATGAAAAGTTTATGCGCCGCGCAATCGAGCTCGCAAAACAGGCGGAAACTTTCGACGAAGTCCCCATCGGCGCGGTCATTGTCCTGAACGGCGAGATCGTCGCGGAAGGCAACAACAGAAAAGAAAGGGACAATTCGGCAATTTCGCACGCGGAAATCGTCGCGCTCAAAAACGCCAACGAAAAACTCGGCTGGTATCTTTCGGACTGCGAAATGTACGTGACGCTCGAACCGTGCGCGATGTGTGCGGGCGCGCTTATAAACAGCAGGCTGAAAGCGGTTTACTTCGGCGCGTACGACCAAAAAGCCGGCTGCTGCGGCACTCTTTACGACCTTCCGACGGACAAGCGGTTCAATCACAGACTCCACGTCGAAGGCGGCATCTTAAAAGACGAATGCGCCGCGCTTCTCACGGAATATTTCAGAAAAAAACGCAAAAAAGACAGCGACATACAAGGTGAAAAATGATTATTATCGGTCTTGGCAACAAAGGACTTTCCTATAAAAACACATATCACAACATGGGTTTCGACGTCGTGAGCAAACTCGCGAAAGAGCTGGGCGTCAGGTTTTCGCATACCGAGTGCAAGGCAAAAACCGCCGTTACGAACGTGAACGGGAAACGCGTCGTCCTTGCAAAACCCGAAACGTATATGAACCTTTCCGGCGAGTCGGTCAGGGAACTTATGGGGAAATATAAGGAAACGGCGGACGGCATAATCGTGATTTACGACGATATCGACATCGCCATCGGCACGATCCGCGCAAGGAACGCGGGAAGCGCGGGCACGCACAACGGAATGCGGAATATCGTGGAATGCTTGAACGGCAACACTGCTTTCAAGCGCATTCGCATCGGCACGGGATTCGACCACGGTAACGTGCCCCTTTACAACGTCGTGTTGTCGAAAGTCAAAGGCGAAAACAAAACGCTTGTCGACGCCTCGACCGACTTTGTCGCAAACGAACTTTTGTCGTTTTTGAAAGACGGCGACTTTGACAAACTTATGAGAAACGTCAACGGATTTAAGCCCGAATGACGAAAAATATAAAAACGAAATGTACGACTTTTTGAGACTCGAAAACTTAAAAGGCGATTTCAAAAACCTTCTCGACGCAGTACGGGGTGGCAAAGCCACCACGGCGTTTTCGCTTGTCCAAGGAGCAAAAAACCACGTTACAAGCGCAATTCCTGGCGTTAAACTACTGATTGTGCCGGATAGACTTGCCGCCGAAACCGCATACACTCGTCTGAAAGCGTACGTGAACGACCGCGTCGTGTTTATCCCCGACAAGGACGACGTACTCTTGAACAGAAAAGCGGGCTCGGTCGGACTCACGGGAAGAAGAATCGAGGCGTTGACGCGCCTCATACAAAACAAAGCGGAAATCGCGGTTATCCCCGCCGAGGCGCTTTTGCAGTATTATCCCAACGTCGATGCGTTCAGGGCGGAGCACGTTACTCTTATGAAAGAAGAAGAGTACGCGCCCGAAAAAGTCGCGAACAAACTTGTGTCGATGGGTTATACCCGCGTCGAAAGCATGTCCGACCGCGGCGAATTTTCATTGCGCGGCGACGTTCTGGACGTATATCCCCTTGCAAGCGAATACCCGATAAGGATAAGTTATTTTGACGACCTTGTCGAAAGCATAAAATATTTCCGTCCGGAGACGATGGAAAGCGTGAAAGAAATCGGACACGTCACGCTGTCGCCGGCAACCGACGTACTCATCACCCGCGACGAAGCCGACAAAATCATCGGAAAAATCAAAAAACACCGCACGACGAACGGCGGAGCGAACGACGTAATCGACGACGTCATCGGCAGGCTCGAACTTAATCCGACCGACAGAAACCTTGTGTGGATAACGCCGTTTATCGACGAAAGAAGCGTGATTTTCGATTATCTTCCGCGCGACGCGACGATTATCGTGGACGAGCCGAAACTTTTGTACGACAAGTTGGAACTTATCGAAAAGGAACACTCGTCAAGGGTAAAAAGCCTTGTCGAAAGCGGCGAAGTACTGCCGATTCATAAGGAGTCGATTTTAACGCGCGCATACGCGCTGACGTATATAAGGGTGATGAAGCGGCTTGCTTTCCAGCAGTTGACCGCACTCAATCCCGTGTTCGAGTCAAACGCCGTATATACGCTCAAATCGCAGCAGCCCGCAAAGTATTATCTTGACCGCAACGTGCTTTACACCGACGTCAAAAATTTCAATGCGACGGGCTACAAAGTTATGCTTTGCTGCGGCGACGAAAACCGCGCGAAGAACGTGTCGAAATCGCTCAAAGAAAACGATATTTACGCAGAGTGCGACGAAGATTTTTCACGCAGTAAAATCATTGCGACAAAATCCCCGATACGCGTCGGATTTATATATCATCAGGCAAAACTCGTCGTCCTCGGAATGGACGAACTTTTTGGCAAAATCGGACAGAAAACAGAGTTAAGCAAACCAAAAACGGGGTTTATCCAGTTAAAAACGGGAGATTACGTTGTTCACGAGCAATACGGAATCGGCGTTTGCGAAGGCTCAGACCGCATCACCGTCAACGGGATAACGCGCGATTACGTCGTGCTTCGTTACCGCGACGGCGGAAAACTTTTCGTGCCCATCGACCAGATGGATATGCTGACGAAGTTTTCGGGCGGAGAAACGCCGAAACTCAATAAACTCGGCGGCGACGAATTCAAAAAAACCAAAGAAAAAGCGAAGGCGTCGATACGTAAACTTGCCTTCGATCTGCTGAAACTTTATCAGGAACGCGAAAAGCAAAAAGGATATAAATATTCCCCCGATACGCCGTGGCAGCGCGAATTCGAGGAAAATTTTGAATACGACCTGACCGACGACCAGGATCGCGCCGTCCGCGAAATCAAGGACGATATGGAAAAAGGGCGCGTGATGGACAGGCTTGTCTGCGGCGACGTCGGCTACGGCAAAACGGAAGTGTCGTTCCGCGCGGCGTTCAAAACGGTCATGGACAACAAGCAGGTTGCGATTCTTGCCCCGACGACAATCCTTGCAAAACAGCATTTCAACACCTTAAACGCAAGGTTACAGGGATTCGGGATAAAGACGGTACTTTTATCAAGGCTTCAATCGGACAAGGAAATCGACCGCTCGCTCAAAGAAATCGAAGACGGCGTGGTAAGTATCGTCGTCGGCACGCACCGCATACTGTCGAAAGACGTCGCGTTCCACGATCTCGGGCTTTTAATCCTTGACGAAGAGCAGCGTTTCGGAGTGGAGCACAAAGAAAAACTGAAAACCGTGAAAAAGGACGTCAACGTTTTAACGCTTACCGCAACGCCGATCCCGAGAACTTTGAATCTTGCGCTGAGCGGAGTCCGCGACATAAGTCTTCTGGAAACCCCGCCGAAAAACCGTTTGCCCGTGCAAAACTATGTCGTCGAATACAGCGACGGGCTGTTAAAAGACGCCGTCATGCGCGAAGTGAGCCGCGGCGGACAGGTGTTTATCCTTTACAACTACGTCGAAACCATCGAGGCGTTTGCCGAAAAGGTCAGGAAACTCGTTGACGGCAAAGCAAGGGTAATGGTGGCGCACGGTCAGATGGGCGCGGGCGAACTTGACAAACGAATGACGTCGTTTTATCAAAGGGAAGCGGACGTGCTTATCGCAACGACGATTATCGAAAACGGCATCGACCTTCCCGACGCGAACACGCTTTTCGTCATCGACGCCGACAGATTCGGGCTTTCGACTTTGTATCAGTTAAGGGGCAGAGTCGGCAGAAGCGGCGCGCTTGCCCACGCATATTTCACGACGCGGCTTAACAAAGTCCTGACCGACGACGCCGTAAAACGCCTTACCGCGCTTACCGAATACAGCGACTTCGGCAGCGGATTTAAAATATCGTTGCGCGACCTTGAAATAAGAGGCGCGGGGACTTTCCTCGGCGCGGAACAGCACGGCCATATCGAAAAGGTCGGCTATGAACTGTACAGCAAGATGCTGAAAGAAACCGTGGAAGAAATCAAAAACGGCGGCGTAAAGAAAGAAAACAACGTGCTTATCAAAATCGACGTCGACGCATACGTCCCCGAAGACTACGTGGGCGACGGCGACAAAATCAGGGTATACAAGCGCATTTCAGAAGTTACGAGCGTGAAAGAAAGGGACGAACTTATCGCGGCGCTGTCCGACGTATACGGCCCTGTGTCCGCGCCGCTTAAAAACCTTATCGACATCGCGCTTTTGAAAAGCCTTGCCGGCGAATACGACGTCGAAAAAATCGTCGCGACGAAAAAAGGCGCGGCATTCGTGTTCCGCGACGCGAACGTTTTTAAGGAGCAAAACCTGCTTTCCGCCGTGGCGAAACTTACCGAAGACGTCGTGCTGACGGCGACCGTACCCCCGCAACTGTTGTTCAACACAAAGGGGCTGACGGTCGAACAGGTTGTCGAAAAGATGATAAACTTTTTGCTGATCACGCAAAAATCGTGAAATTTCCCGCGTGAAAAACAAAAAAACGATAAAAAGGAAAATATATAAAAACGTTTGCCTAATTTAAGGTAATCTTATATAATATGGTGTACGGTTTTTATTATTATATATAATTCCGCAAGGAGTCTATGATGAATATTAAGAAATTCTTGGCAGTTATACTTGTGACGATTATCGCGATTACCGTGTTTGCGGGTTGCGACGTTATCACGAAGAACGAGGAGCGCGACTACAACCAATCGCTTGCCACCGTGAAATACGCAGGGCTTACGTCCACCGTCACGAAGGGCGAGTTTAACGAGTCGTTCAACTCACTTGCCTACTATTACGTTTACTATTACGGATACACCGTCGACGAAGCGGCGTCATCCATATTGGATTCGCTTGCCCAGCGCAAGTTGCTTATCCTTTACGTCCGTGACGAAATCGCAAAAAGTCAGGGCGTCGCAAACACCACCGCGGTTGCAGACCTTTTGAACGCCGTTGAGAAAAACGAAGCGGTAAAGAGCGCGAACGAATCCATGGCAAAGTGGTATAAGCAGGTTTTTGAGGAACTCTGGAAAGAGGCAAACTCCACCGACGACACGACAGACGATAAGAAAGACGACGATAAAGTCGACGAAACCGACAAAATCGCCGCGCGTCCCACTCGTCCCGACAAGGCGAAAGCGGAAGTCGATTACAATGCGGAGTTAAAGCCCGAAGACGCCGAAATCAAATTCTTTGAAAAGGCGAAAAAAGATTTGTTCACCGCAAAAGAATGGGAAGAACTCAACAAGGTCGAAGGTAAGGTCGATTACGTCGATAAGGCGTTGAACGAACTCAAAAAACAACTTGCAGACAACTACAAGTCCTATGACTATTACCTTAACAGCGCGTACGAAACCCAGCTTATCTCGAAGTATAAGAGAGAACTCGGCAAGGATTTCAACCCCGACGACGCCGCAATTAAGAGCGAATACGACAGATACGTTTCTCTCAACAAGGAAAAATTCAGCATCGAAACGAAAGCGAATTACAAAACCGCAATCTCGTCGTCCTTGACAAACACCGTTTATCATCCGACGTCGGAACACGGCTACGGCTACGTTTTCAACATTCTCTTTAAGTTCAGCAACGAGCAATCGACCGAACTTAAAAACTTCACGGCGGGACAACCCGACAAAACAATCGTCGAAAAGTATCGCGCACAACTTGCAAACAAAATCGAGGTTATGAAGTCGAATCCCGATTACGATCCCGACGAAGTCTGCGAAGAGTGCGAAAAAGCACAAAAAGACAACAAGGACTCCAACAAGTACTGCACGAAAGAAAAATGCAACGCCCGTCCTTACGAGGTCGATAGCGAAGGCAATATCAAGAAGTACAACGTAATGGACGTAATCAACGAACTCACGGCGAAACTCGACGCGGCAACTTCGTTTGAGGCAAAACGCGAAATCGCGGCGCAGTACGTTTATATGGTAAACGACGACACCGGTATGTATAATACGAGCAGCAATAACGCCATCACCGGAAACGGCAACGGATACCTTATCTCGCCCCACGAAGACGATAAAACTTACGTCGAAGAATTTTCGAAAAAGGGCAGAGAACTGGTAAATAACGGTCTCGGTTCGTACGGCTGGTGCGTCACCGACTACGGCATTCACTTTATGTTCGTAAGTTACATTCCTTACGACACGACCGTTTCGGATGTTAAGGACGACCTTATTCCCCTTGAATACATCGTTTACTACGGCCGCGAAGACGACGACAACGACAAAAATAAAACGCTCCGTGACGTCATTGTCCAAGATCTTAAATCCAAAAATACCGAGGCGCGTTATCAGATTGCCGCTCAGAACGCAATCGCAGCAAACAAAGACAACTCGATTTCAAGGAATAAGAAAGTCTGGGAAAAGACAGTGAAAGAACTCAAAAAATCGCTTGGCGTGAAAGACTAAGACAAAACAATCAAAAACCTTCGGGCAACCGAAGGTTTTTTTATCGGTTTTTTTGAAAGAAAAAACAACCGCAGGATAATCTCAAAAATTAGTATTGTAAAACCAAGAAACTTATGATATTATATAATCAATAAAACATCTTTCGGAGTCATTATGCAAAACGAAAACAATTTTGAAAAACACGAAAAACTGAAAAAAAAGTTGAAGATCGCGGGCATTATTATGGTTGCGACGGGGCTTGCGCTTACGATCGCGGGCTTTGTCGATTTCTTCAAGACGATGGCAAACCCCGACAAAGGAAAGCCCGAACTCTTCTTCCTGGCGTTTATCGGGCTTCCCATGCTGGGTATCGGGGCAGGACTTCTCGTCTTTGCGTTCCATCGTGAAATCGTGACTTATACGAAAAACGAAAGCGTGCCCGTAATTAACGAGGCAAGTTCGGAAATCGCGCCGGCAATACAAAACGTCGTGAAAGCGGCAAAAGCCGAAAGCGGCGTCAGGTGCGAATGCGGCGCGTTGAACGACGCTGACGCGAAGTTCTGCAAGGCGTGCGGAAAGCCGCTTGCAAAAACCTGCGACAACTGCGGCGAAAATAATTCCGCCGACAGCGCATACTGCAATAACTGCGGCAACAAACTGTAATAAAAAGTGAAAAGGGGACTTGCAAAAGCAAGTCCTTTTTTTGTGACGAAAAGAGATTATATGCCAACAGATAATAATACGAACTTAGGTTTTACGCCGTGTTTTTGACTAATACTGCGTTTCGCCCACGGCTTATACGGTAAAGTATTAAGCCGTTCGCGTGCCTTGTCTTATCCTAAAAACACGACGGAAAAACCATACAAAACCCGATATTCGTCGGAAAATATTTTTCATATTCGTTGAATTCTCGATTTTTCAATGATATAATAATATAGGCAAAACCCGCGGGAGTGTCCGCGGTTTGCAAAACACAGAATAAGGAGAAAATTATGGGAGATTATTCAAAATTTATCGACGAAAAAAGACGCGCCGTACCGACGCCCGAAAGCATGGTTGACGAAAACGGCATTTGCGCGTTTGGAACTTTCGACAAGGAATTTGAAAAAATGGACCTTGTGAAACTCAAAAACCCCACAACTTTGCCAAATTGCTTCAACAGGCTTAAACTCACGCTGTGGGAAGCGACGGAAGTCCATCTGAAAAACGGTGTGCTGCTTGCGGTGGTTTGCGATATGGGTATATTCGGAAAAACGCTGAACGTGTTTTACGACAAGCGTACGAAAAAGGTTTATTGCTGGGATACCAACTTAAAATCAAAGGACACCGTTATCGCGCCGAACCTTATTAACGGTGCCGTTGCGGAAGGGAAAACACCCGTGTCGCACGTCAGATACGTCAACGACTTCCAGGACGGCAAATGCCATCTTAAAGGACAACATACGGGCAAATGTCTGATTACCGTCCCGCAAAAGGACAAAACGATCGTCGCGGCAATCAAAGAAAACTACGGCGAAGCGACAATCGAGTACGACTTCACGCTGACTCGTTTGTCAAAACCTTGCGTAGCAAGCATTCCTTTTGGCAAAAACCGCCCGCTGTACAGCCAGAAAGACTTCTTTAAGGCGGAAGGCAGGCTTGTCATTAACGGCGAAGAAATGCTGACGGACGAAGATTCAGCGGCAATCGTCGACGATCACAGGGGCTATTATCCCCGCCACGCCCATTACGACTGGGTAACGACGATGGGAAAATGCAACGTCGACGGCGAAGAAAAATGGCTTGCGTTCAATCTCACCAGAAATCAATCCGTCGATCAGGAAAAGTATAACGAAAACATACTCTGGCTTGAAGGGAAAACAAGCATTCTTCCGCCGATAACGTTCACGAGAAACCCCGAAAGCAAGGACTTTAAGGATTATTCGGAATGGATTGTCAAGGACGAGCACGATATGGTAAACCTTAAATTCAAGGTATACAATATGAATCCGATGATTATGCACGCGCTTGTCGTAAACATAGATTATTACGTCGCATACGGCGAACTCGAAGGGTATATCCGTGACGAAGACGGCAAGAAATACGTCCTTGACGGAATGCTCGGCATGGGCGAAGATAAAACGCTGCTGCTGTAATAAAGCCTGAAAAACAGCATGCAAAGTGCTGCCGTACGACAAAAAACACAATAATTTTATGATAATCTTAAACGGCGAAACGTGCAGTTTATCGGTCAAAACCGCGCGATAAAAACAGACTATTGCGAGAAATGGACAAATAATAAAAACAAAAAAGACAACCCGCAGACTGTCTTTTTTATGCAATAAAACGAGATGTTTTAGCGAGTTTGTTTCGAATTACTGCTCCTGCGTTTCCTGCCTGAGCGCAGGGTTGCGTAGCTCAGCATATGTTTGCGAGAGGACGCTCCGAGTTTTTCCAGAATGTTGTGGTTGTGAAATTTGAGCGTGCTTTCGCGGATATTAAGGACGTCGGCGATTTCCTTTGCGGACTTGTCGTCAAGATACAGGTCGAAAACCATTCTTTCCGTTTTTGTGAGTTCTTTCAGCCCGGCTTGCCTATTCCATGAAAGCAATCGGGGCAAAGTATTTCACGTTTGCGACTTCTGCCGACGCGGATCGCTTTATCGTAAATTGACAACTTAATGCAACAATTTGCGACGTAAAGTCGCGTTTTATGCAAAATATCCCCCAAAAATCCAAACAAGGAGATAATATTATGACACACACAAAGGCGAATAAATCTAAGATACTTATGCTTGTACTTGTACTTGGTCTTACAATGTGCCTTGTCCTTATGCTTGGAATAGCGATTGCAAGCCCTGCGAACACTGCGCGCGCAGAAGAGACAGACCTGCACATCCCGGTCAGCTCGATTACCGCAACCTCTAACTATGAAGTTGAAAAAACGACCACGGTGGCAATAACCGACGAACTTGTGCCTGTTACCGACCTTGAAAAAGTGTTCAACGATAATCCGCAAGAGCCGACCTTTGGCGGAATGCTTGTCAGGGACACCGACTACGAAGTAAGTTATGCGGTAAAAGCGGGCTCGACAGGTTCGCTTACCTTTGGGGGAATACCCGTTGACGCCGGTACTTACGTTGTTACCGTCACGGGTAATGGCGCTTATTCAGGCAGTTTCACCAAAGAATTCGTGATCAACAAGGCAGCGCAAAGAGTCGTCCCCGTCGGACTTATCGCCAACCCGATTTCGTGCAGGGACGGCAGCGGCACAATCGACGGCGTTACCATCGCGATGGAATACAGAAAAGTCGGCGACGCGGATTATACAAAGTGCACGTCAAGTAAGATTACAGGGCTTGCGGCAGGCGAATACCAAATAAGATACGCGGAAAACGAAAACTATCTGGCAGGCGCTGACGTAACCGTTACCATTGAAATAAGCCATAATTTTGGCGCGCTTATTGAAGAAACCCCCGCAACTTGTATTGCTGACGGTATGAAAGCGCATTATTATTGCTCGGATTGCAGAAAATACTTTGACGCGGACAAAAACGAAACAACCGAAACAGCGTTGACTATCCCCGCAACCGGCGTTCATACATTTGGCACGCTTATTGATGAAACCCCCGCAACTTGTATCGCTGGCGGTATGAAAGCACACTACAAATGCACAGTGTGCGGAAAATACTTTGACGCGGACAAAAACGAAACAACCGAAGAAGCGTTGAAAACTCCCATCAGCCCATACTACGGGCATAGTTTTGGTTTTTGGGTAGAAGAAGAGTACGCAACTTGTCAAGCCCCGGGCAAAAAAGGATACAAGCATTGCAGCATCTGCAACAAGGATTACGACGCAAGCAATACGGTAATTACCGATTTTGTTATCCCTGTCAATCCGGACGGTCACGAATTGGGGACTTTGGTTGCAGAAGTGCCTGCAACGTGCAAAGATACCGGTGTAAAGGCGCACAGAGATTGCAATTTGTGCGGAAAACATTGCGACCCGATAACCCGAAAAGAGATTGCGGACTTGACTATTCCCACCACAAACAACCATACCTATGGTGAGTTGATACCCGAAGTGCCTGCAACAACGGAAGACTTTGGCGTGAAAGAACACAAAGATTGCTCGGTTTGCGGAAAGCACTTTGATAAAGACGGCAACGAAATCACCGAACTTAAAATTGCCAAAATCGGCACGCATAACGTGGTAATAAACGGCGAAAGCAAATTCTATGCACACGGCGAAAGCGTAACCGTAACAGCGGAAGATAAAGAAGGCAAAGAGTTCAAAGGTTGGCAGGACGAAAACGAAAATATCGTCAGCACCCAAAAGGAATATACCTTTGTGGTAAAAGACGAAATGGTCCTTACCGCCGTATATCAGGACAAAGCACCGGGCGGCGGCACGATTGACGGCGAAATCGCACCCGCTCCCGATAAAAACGGACTGTCCGGCGGACAGATTGCGGGCATCGTGATCGGAAGCCTTGCAGGCGTCGGAATTGTCGGGTTTGCAATATTCTGGTTTGTTGTGAAGAAGAAAACGTTTGCCGAGTTAATTTCCGCAATCAAAGCATTGTTCAACAAAAAGCAATAATATCAACAAAGCACTGTTCAACAAAAAGCAATAATATCAACAAAGCATTTTTCAACAAAAAACAATAAATCCAAACAACAAAAAGCCGTCCGTATTTCGGACGGTTTTTCCTTGGCGAAAAAACAAAAGTAGATTGCACGTTTTTTTCACAAGGTGTCCCTTCCGGGAGATTGCCACGCTACGCTCGCAATGACAGAGTACTTCGTACGGAAATAAGGGTTTGCTTGTTAGAAAGAAATATAAAAAATTCACATACTTTATTTATAATACTCCGTGCAACGCACTTTATGTCATTGCGAGGAGCAACGCGACGTGGCAATCTCCCGGAAGGGCACCATATAAAAGCGATGATGCGATGTTTTTGCCTTTGGCAAAAGCGATGTGCCTTCGGCGCGATGTGTGCCTTTTGCACGTTTTGGACAGCCGGGAGGGTTCGCCCCCCCCGTATACAAAAACAACCGCGGTTGCGGTTGTTTTTTGTCAATGACGAACAAAAGGGAGCGTCTTTTTAAGCCGAAAACAGGGTAGGCGTCCACGGGGATTTGAACCCCAAACAAAAAAACATTTGGACAAGTGCGGCATGTTATTGAAAAAGTGGAGGATTATGGTATAATAAAAACATTGAAATATTGAAATATAGAGCGAAGGCAAAGGACAAGTTTGTTGAGGCGTAGGATAACCCTACGGTTTTCAAAGATAAAATATTGTTCATATGTTTCTGTACAAAAACGTGTTTACTTATTAATATTCACGTGATATAATAGTTGATCAAAGAGAAGGAGAGGCTTTCTTTTATGATTGAATTCAAAAAAGGTTTTTATGCTGACGTCCGCACCGAGGACCGCAGCCGGACCATTATTTCTTATACAGACGGTATTTTGCAGGAAATGAAGACCAGCGTCGAATGCCGCGCATTTCTGCGGGTATATGACGGCAGGATGTGGTATTATGCATCCGTGACCGACCTTGCGCATCTGCAAAATACGCTTGACGGTCTTTATGCGGCTGCCACACCCAACGCGCAGATCCTCGATGACCCTGTTGTCCGTCGCTTTGAACGCAATCGGGACACGGCGATCCGCTTTGCCGACTGCTCCGTGCGTGACATTCCCGCCGGGGAAAAACAGGCGCTTCTGCTGTCATATCTGCCACTGCTCTCGGAGGATTCCTGTGTCACCACACACAAAGGCTTATACCTTGACCGCAACAGCCTGTTTCGCTTTCAGTCCAGTTTCGGAGCGGATGTCACGTATGATTATCAGACTTGTGGGCTGTCCTTCACGTGTAGCATGACGGAAGGTGAAAAGAAGTTCACGGACTCATGGCAGAAGGGTGCGACCCGCTTTGACGAGCTGAAAGGACTGAATGACGAGATTCGTGCCGCCGTTGCGGAGCAGGCGTATTTTATGCGCAATTCCGTACCGGTCACACCCGGAAAATATCCGGTCGTCCTTTCGCCAGAAGCAGCCGGGGTCTTTGCGCATGAATCATTCGGGCACAAGTCCGAATCCGACTTCATGCTCTCGGACAAATCAATGCGTGATGAGTGGCAGCTCGGCAAAACCGTCGGCTCGTCCATTTTATCTATTGTTGACTGTGGTTCCGTCCCCGGCTGCGGATATGTTCCGTATGATGACGAGGGAACACGCGCACGCAAGAATTATCTTATCAAAAACGGCATACTGGCAGGACGCCTGCACAGTGCCCAGACTGCTGTTGCACTCGATGAGGCGCTTACTGGAAATGCACGTGCGACCGACTGCACATTCGAGCCGATCGTACGCATGACGACCACATATATTGAGGGCGGCGATCTGGATTTCGATCAGCTGATCGCCCCGATCAAAAAGGGTTATTTTATCAAAACCATCAACCACGGAAGCGGCATGAGCACATTCACCATAGCCCCCAGCCTTGCATACGAGATCGTTGACGGCAAGCTCGGACGCCCGGTACAGATCAGCGTGCTGACAGGTTCCGTGTTTGAAACGCTCGGTCTGATAGACGGTCTGACACATGACGTACACTTGCTTTCATTTGTGACAGGCGGCTGCGGCAAGATGGAACAGATGAATCTGCCCGTCGGTTTCGGCGGTCCGTACGTCCGCGTTTCGTCTATGAATGTACAGTGAGGTGAGAATCATGGAAAAAGAGTTTTTGACCGAAACACATCGCTCCGTTACGCTCAATGTCACCGGAGGAAAAATCGACAGCTTCCGTGAGAAAGAAGAAACGACAGGCACTGTCCGCGTATATGAAAACGGATGCATCGGTGTTGCCGGGTGTCTCGGAACGCCTGACGAGAACGCACTGACAGACAAAGCCAGAGAGGCTCTGGCACTTGGCATTCCTTATCCCTGCAAACTCGACGGCGCACTGAAACAGGAAAACCTCAGTGAAAAAGAGATTATCCCGGTATCAAAGCTGATACCCACAATGCAGAGTTTCCTTGACCGTCTCGGCGATGCCTGTCCTCGTTTCGCCTTTTCAAATAAGATCAGCCTGAATTACAGAAAGACTGAATACCGGAACTCCCTCGGACGTCACCTGACAAGTTCCGGCAGCAATGTGGACATTCAGTTGCTTGCACAGAATCGTGGATCGGGAAATCTGTTTGATACCTCTTTCGGCTATAAAGGCGCTGACTTTGACCCGGATGCACTGCTTTCACAGTTCGGAAAAGAATATGATGCGTTTTACACGTCTGCCGACATTACTCCCGGACGCTATCCCGTAGTTATGGATATCAGCGATCTGTTCGGTGGCACTCTTCAGCATTTTATTGCCGAAATGTACGCTTCCGGTGCTTCGTTGCTCAGCGGAAAACTCGGCAAAAAGGTTTTCTCGGACAGGCTTTCACTTAAAAACGATATGAATCCCGCAACAAACCCCGGCGTATGCTTCTTTGATACCGAGGGATGCGTAGCACCTGATCTGCGCCCCACGCTGATCGACAGAGGAACGCTTGTCGGTCTTTTGACAACGAAAAAATCAGCAGAAAAGCTGAACCTGCCAAACACCGGCACGGCGGCAGCCTCTTATGACGGCGTGCCGACCCTTGGCTTCAACCGTTTTTATGCAGAGCCGACCGCACCGACACTTAGTGCGCTTGTACCGGGCAAAGCGATCTATATCGTCATGACTTCAGGCGGCGATATCACACCCGGCGGTCATTTTGCCTCTCCGGTACAGATGTCTTATCTGATGGAAAACGGCAGATTGGTCGGACGACTTCCGGAGCTGAATATCGGAGGTGATTTCAGCGACTTCCTCGGCAATGACTACATCGGCGCCGTCAGAGGCGACCCGTCCCCGGACAGTATGCTGTGCGCAGTCGTCATGGACGTGAATATGTGATTCTCCGGTATGGTCAGCTTAAAAAGCGAAAAAGTAAAACCGGTCTGCTTCGATCGGAAAAAGAGAGTACAGAGAAATAAAGGTCAAACGACCGACTGCGTTCGTAAGAGTGCGGTCGGTCATTTTTTCGTTGATTAAGACAGAAGAAATCATACGCTCCTTATCGTGCAAAAATCCTTTTTGTGCAATCGTCAAAGGTTTACGATTTTCCAAAGCGAGTGAAGAACAAATCCCTACGGCGATACTCGAAGAAACAACAAAAAGGGTAAACTGCCACGAAAACGGCAATTCACCCCTATTTTGCATAGAAAAAAACACACGCAACGGAGTTTTATACGCTCCTTTTGCGTGTGTCTTGATGGTGTACCCGGGGGGAGTCGGAAGGAGCAAAGCGACGAAATAGCGTAACGAAGATGCTTGCATCGAAAGTGAAGCGCCAGCCGGAGGGTTCGACTGCAAAGCAGTGTGCGTTTTTATTAAAACGCACGGACTCCCCCGTATACAAAAACAACCGCGGTTGCGGTTGTTTTTTGGTGTACCCGGGGGGAGTCGAACCCTCGACACCCGGCGTCGGAGGCCGGTGCTCTATCCAACTGAGCTACGGATACGTCTATGACGGATTATAGCACAAAACGGGCGGATAGGGCAACTTTATTAAAACTTATCGGAAAAATTGCCAAAAAAAAGGACGGAAATTTTCCGTCCTTGTGGAATCGTCGGTTATTCGGAGCGCAGGCACTCGACAGGATCCTTGTTTGCCGCCATATGCGCCGGTACAAATCCCGCAAGCACCGCCAATACGACGCTGATACCAAACATCATAAGCGGCTGCCACCAGGAAAGCGTCGCAAGGTGCTGTACGCTGAACAGTTTTGCAATGACCGCGTTTATCGGCAAAATCAGTATATACGATATCGCAATGCCCAGCACGCCCGACAGACAGCCGATAATGCCCGATTCCGCAATGAATACGCCCGACACGTCGAGTTTCCTTGCGCCGATACTTCTTAATACGCCGATTTCTTTCTTCCTTTCAATGACCGACGTATATATTATGATTGCAATCATTATCGACGAAACAATCAGCGATATCGCGGCAAAACCTATGAGTACGCCCGTTATGGTTGCGGTCATCGACTCCACGTATGCCATTATCATCGATAGGTTGTCGCTGTATTTTACGGGAGTTTCGCCGTTTGCTTGAAGAGTCGCGTTGTAGTTGTCAAGGAAAGCAAGGATTTTCTCTTTCGAGTCGAAAGAACTTGCATAAATTTTGATTTTCTTGGGCTTGTCGACGTCGGACACGCCGAGTTTCAACATAAGCGAATCGAAGTCAGTGCTCGGATCGATTTCGCTGATACCGACCTCGTCGTTGTTCAACGCCTTGACAAGCGGATGTTCCGACGCGCGCTCCGAAAGATACCTGGACAGGGCGGCGGTGTAGCCGATGTTGCCGTTTATCGACGTAACGTTTGCGTCTTCGCGGGGACGTACCACGCCCACGACTTTCACGTTCACGGTGTTTTTTCTGCCGTCGGTTTCGCCGTCGATAAAGGTTTTTGCGCGTTGATCGTCCCTTGCGGAAATTTTTTCCCATTTTCCCGTTTCGCCGTTTTTGTGATAATAGTCGCAACCCGTGGCGATTTGGTATTGCAGGGGCTCTTTGCCGTTTTCACCGATAATATCGCTTATCGAAAACGTCGAGTTGCTGAAATTGTTTTCGCCGCCGGTCGAGCCGCCCAACGCGCTGCCGATATCTTCTTTCGATTTAAGCCCGAGCGCAAAGAGCGTATAGTCGTTAATTTGGTTTTTGCGGTCGACGACAAGCACGACTTCGTCGTAATTCGTCGGCCATTTGGAATTGCCCAGAAGTTCGTACTGCTGGTTCAGAAGCGTTGTGTTGTCGGTCATTTCGTCCCACACGGTGAGATAGGACGAGAACATTTCAAGCTGATCCTTGAAGCCGGAGAGAACGGGAATATCCGCAATCGCGTCGACGAAAGGCTGCACTTTCATATACTTGTCTTCGTCGCCTTTCGCGTGAGTGTAGTCACAGTAAACGTCGAAATCCGTGCCGTAGTTGTACTTGACGTAACCGATCGTTTCGTCAAAGTTGTTGTCAATATACGACTTTAATCGTGCCAAATCGTTCTTTGAAGTCAGCAAAGGGATATTATCAAGGACGTTGCCGATGACTTGTTGCGTATAAATCGTGTCGCCCGACGGATAGTTTTCGCGCTTTGCAGTGTCCGTTGTCAGAAGGGACAGAATCGCCGACAAGTCCGTGTTGCTTTCACTGATTTCGATGGGGTATTGCGACAGCGCGTTTTCTTCCATTTTTGAAATGAACGACCTTGCGCCCGTCGAAAGCGCAAGAACAAGCATTATGCCGATGATACCGATGCTCCCCGCAAACGACGTCAGAAACGTGCGGCCTTTTTTGCTAATAAGGTTTGTGAAAGACAGCGAAAACGCGGTGAGCGGCGACATCGACGCTTTTTTGCGCTTTTTCTTTTCAATGCGTTTCAGTTCGCGCTTGGCGTTTTTCGCACCCGTCTGTTCGATGTCGGAAAGCGCTTTTTCTTCGGCGGCGGTTTTTGCGGCAAGGTCTGCCGCCTCGTCGCTAAGACACTCGTCAAGGGTGTACTCGTTCGTGTCGCCTACGATGACGCCGTCCGACATATTGAGAATACGGGTTGCGTATTCGTCGGCAAGTTGCGAGTTGTGCGTGACCATGACGATAAGGTGGTCTTTTGAAATATCTTTCAGCAGTTCCATAACCTCGACGCCGCTTTCGCTGTCGAGCGCGCCCGTCGGTTCGTCCGCAAGAATGATTTCGGGATTGTTGACAATGGCGCGGGCAATCGCGACGCGCTGCATTTGTCCGCCCGAAAGTTGCGACGGATGTTTTCTGGCATGGGCTTTCAGCCCGACTTTGTCAAGCGCTTCAAGCGCGCGGGCATGGCGTTCTTCTTTTGATACGCCCGCAAGCGTCATCGAAAGTTCCACGTTTTTCTGAACCGTCAGGTGCGGAATCAAATTGTAACTCTGGAAGACGAAGCCGATACGCTTGTTGCGATAATCGTTCCAGTCAAGGTCGTTGTATTCTTTCGTGGAGCGGCCATCGATGATGACGTTGCCCGACGTGCATTTGTCCAGCCCGCCGATTATGTTCAGAAGGGTTGTTTTGCCGCAGCCGGAATGGCCGAGTATCGCCACGAATTCTTTTTTGCGGAATTGGATCGTGATGCCTTTCAAGACGTTCACGACGTTGTTGTCCGTCTTAAAATCTTTTTTAATTTCTTCAAGTCTCAACATAAGAAGCGCCCTCTACTTTATGATTTTAAAATAATAACTCTTAATATTAAAAATAGATTAAAATTGCAAAATTGTTAAGAGATTTTTTTGAAAAAACCGGAAAAGTTTTATCATTATTTACAAAAAAAAGATAAAATGCGGGTTGTCTTTCCCTTAAACGCTTGAAAAACAGGGCGGCGAATGATATAATACCTATTATCTTTTGAAAATCCATAAGGAGAGATTATGAGTAAAAATCCAAAAGTCGACGCTTTCCTTCATAAGCTTTTCGGCACCACGCCGGGCGAGGGAATGCAGCCGAAAGAAGCGATTGCTTATTCCGTTGCCGGTTTCGGACAAAACTTCATTTGTACGATTATCGGCAGTTATCTTACCGTCTTCATGACGGACGCACTGGGCTTTGACCTTAACACGAAAATCGGCGTTATGTCGGGCGTTATGGCGGTTGCCTGGCTCATGCTCGGCACGCGTATCTTCGACGCTTTCAACGATCCCATTATGGGCAGTATCGTCGACAGAACCCGTACGAAGTGGGGCAAGTGCCGTCCTTATCTCAAATGGATGGCGATTCCCATCGGCGTCGTTACCATTTTGTGCTTCCTGCCCTGGTACCCGAAAACGGGCGGCGGCTTTGCGGCTCTTTCGGTGATTTACGTTATCTGGTCGGTCGTGTATACGGTTGCGGACGTTCCTTACTGGGGACTTTCTTCCGCAATGACCAACAACACCGACTCCCGCGGAAAAATGCTGACGGTCGCGCGTCTTGCGTGCACGCTCGGCGCAGGTATCGTTACCGTTTTCGTGCCGATCATTACGTCCGCCGTCACTGCGGAATACAAGTATAACGAACTTGCGGTGCAAACCCCCGTCATCGTTTACCAAGTCGATGAAAACAACAAAACAATCGGCTATGAGTTTGATGTCGAGAAGCAAAAGCTTTATTTTAACGACGGAATTATCAAGGAAGGTAATTTGAAGGCAGAAAAGATTGCTGAGGGATATAGGTACGGCAGAACGGTCAAGTACGACGACAAAAATAATCCGCAATTTCTTAATATCAAATTCAAGAAAAACGGCGATATCAAGAGCGTCGAAGTCAAGGAAGAATATTATAAGCAGAATTTCCGCTCCGCAAGCGGTCTTTTAAGGACGGAATGTGCGGACGCAAACCAGAAAGCCTTGCGTTATACTTACTTCATCGCGGCGATAGTGCTTGTCGTGCTTGCGATGCCGATGTTCTTCTATGGTTTCAAAAACACCAAAGAAAGATTCGGTGCTGCGGAAGACGACAATCCCCCGACGCTCGGACACAACCTCGGGTTGCTGTTCAAAAACAAACCTTTGTTGCTCCTTGTTCTTTCGGGTATCCTTGGCGGCGCGAGAATGGTTTATACATATACGGGTGGCTTGTACTTCTGTAAATACGCCTTGCAAAACGAAAGCGCATACAGCCTTTTAACGATGCTGGTCGTGCCGGGCGGTCTTGTGGCTTCGGTGCTTTGCCCGTGGCTTACCAACAAATTCGGCAAAAAATGGACGTTCATCGGCTCGCACATAATCGGCGCGGCCGCAATGATAATTTTGTTCTTCATGTGGGATTTCAGTGCAGGCGCACTTCGCGCGGGCGGCATTTACGTTGCGGCAATCTGCCTTATCCTTATCGGTATCCCGCAGGGTATTTCCAACATTATGACCTATGCGATGATCGGCGATACGGTTGACTATCTTGAATGGAAGACGGGCGAGCGCGGCGAAGGTATCTGCTTTGCAATGCAAACCCTTATGAATAAAATCGGTATGGCAATCGGCGCGTTCATCGGCGTTCTCGCATACGGAATGAGCAACATTTCCCCGACCGACCCTGTCGGCAATATGGACGTCGCGGGACTTAATAAGTTGTGGATGATGCTTGTCTTGTCGGGCGTCGTGAGCTTCATTGCCTGCATTATCCCCATCTTCTTCTACAACCTTACCGAAAAGCGTCAGCGCGAAATGGTGAAGGAAATCGCCGAAAGAAAGGCGGCGGCAGATATTTCGGCGGATCTCGATATTCCCGTAACTCCCGAAGCGTAATCTTTCGTAAAACGACTTTTAACCCCGCTTATGCGGGGTTTTAATTTTGAAAAATGAAGCGCGCGCACTTTCGCCGCTTGACTATTTTTCCGCCGCGGTTTACAATATTTTACGAGGTGAATTGTATGTTATACGACAATATTCTGGAAACAATCGGGAAAACCCCGCTTGTGAAACTCAACAGCATAAGTTACGACGACGTGAACGTCTTCGGAAAGCTGGAATATTTCAATCCGTCGGGCAGCGTGAAAGACCGCGCCGCTTATAACATGATTCTGGAAGCGACGTCGTCGGGCGCAATCGACAAAGACACCGTTATTATCGAGCCGACTTCCGGCAATACCGGCATAGGACTTGCCATGGTATGCGCCGCTCTTAAAATGAAACTTATTCTCACAATGCCCGAAAATATGAGCGTCGAAAGAATAAAAGTTCTGAAAGCGTACGGCGCGGAAATCGTCCTTACGCCAAAGTCGGAAGGAATGCGCGGCAGTATCGAAATGGCGGAAAGGCTCAAAGCCCGTTACGGCCACGCTTTTATCCCGTCGCAGTTCACAAATCCCGCAAATCCCGCGGCGCACTTTATGCACACCGCAAAGGAAATCTTCGCCGACCTTAACAACGTCAGCTGGATTGTCGCGGGCATAGGCTCCGGCGGCACGATAATGGGCATTAAAAAATATATCGACACCTATAAAACTTCCACGCTTATTTGCGGGGTTGAGCCGAAAGGAAGCCCCTTGCTCACGCGCGGGAAAGCGGGACCTCATAAAATTCAGGGCATCGGCGCAAACTTCGTGCCGAAAATCCTTGATCCCGACGTTCTGGACGCGGTCGAGGACGTGTCGGACGAAGACGCCGTGGAATGCGCCAGAAACCTTGCGAAAGAAGAAGGCATTTTCGTCGGTATTTCGTCGGGCGCGGCGATTCAGGCTACAAAAAACCTTGCGTCGCACGGGGAAAAGGGCAACATCGTCGTTATCCTTCCCGACGGCGGTATGAAATATCTTTCGACGGAGTTGTGCGGTGAGTAAGAAAAGAGTTGTGCTTGGTATGAGCGGCGGCGTCGACAGCAGCGTTGCCGCGCTTCTTCTGAAACAGCAGGGCTACGACGTCATCGGGCTGTTCATGAGAAACTGGGTTGAAGAAGACGAAAGCGGTTGCTGTACCGCTCTTGACGACTACGACGACGTGCGCGCCGTCGCGGGGAAACTCGACATACCTTATTACACCGTCGATTTGTCCAAGGAATACTGGGATAACGTTTTCAGGCAGTTTGTCGATTACTATAAACGCGGGCTCACGCCGAACCCCGACGTCCTGTGCAACAGGGAAATCAAATTCGGCCCGTTTGCAAAGTACGCCAAAGACCTTGACGCCGACTTCATCGCGACGGGGCATTACTGCAACGTGCTGAAAAAGGACGGCCGCACCTACCTTGCCCGCGCAAAGGACGAGAACAAGTGCCAGACGTACTTTTTGAATCAGGTTTCGGAAAAACAAATCGAAAACGTCATTTTCCCCGTCGGAAACCTTTTGAAACCCGAAGTCAGGAAAATCGCCGAAGAAAACGGACTTTCCACCGCCGAAAAGAAGGACAGCACCGGCGTTTGTTTTATCGGGGAACGCAACTTCCGCGAATTCTTAAAAAAATATATTCCCATGCAGGAAGGGGATATCAAAACCCTTGACGGCAAAACCGTCGGCACGCACAGCGGCGTGTTTTATTACACCGTCGGACAAAGAAAAGGATTCGGTCTTGGCGGCGCGGGCAACGGTGAGCCGTGGTACGTCGTCAAAAAAGACGTGGAAAACAATATCCTTTACGTCAATCAGGGAGAGTGCGATCTGCTGTTCACAAAGGAACTCACGACGCGCGGCTTCAACTTTATCACAAAAAAACCCGACGAGAAGGAGTTTCGGGTGCTTGCCCGTATCCGTCATCGTCAGCCCCTTGAAAACGCAACTGCGGTAATTGACGGCGACGACGTGCATTTATACTTCGACCGTCCGCAACGCGCCGTGGCGGCAGGACAGTATGCGGTGATGTATGAAGTTGATTCGCCTATCTGCCTTGGCGGCGGCGAGATAATATAAAACGGCGATAATTCGCGCCTTTTCGGCGTTTTGACGGAACCCTGCTCAGTTACGTACGACAAAGTACGCGCCTTCGCAAGAACCCGTCAAGAACCCCGAAAATCCATCAAATTCTCGCCGTTTTAGAGAAAGCCAAACATCAAAATTCTGACTTTTTAGAGAAAGTCAAACATCAAAATTCTGACTTTTTATAGGGTGAATTTATTTGATGCTGACTTCTTTGAATTTAATACAAACTGCACAAAATGCGGTTTAAGTTATAAAAAAACACCTTAAAGGAGGTTTTATGGATAAAATTGTCGTTTGTCCCGAGTGCGGGGCACAGATGACTTTGCAGGACGGACAAGTCGTGTTTTCCTGCGTCGATTGCGGCACCCGTCTTTATTGCATTAAGGGCGTCGTCATCACGAAGTCGCAGGCAAAACTTTTATTGAAAAAACTTGTTGAAAAGAAACAGGCGGAAAAAGCAAGACAACTTGAAATCGAGCGAATCAGCGCGGAAAACGTGAACGAAACAGCACGTCCCGAGCCGCCGATGCCGATGCAGCCCGTTGCGCCCGTGCAGGTAAAAATGCCCGAGCCCGAGAAAAAAATCAACATCGCGCCGCCCATTGCGCCTGCGCCCAAACCTGTTGAAAAACCCGTCCCGAAACCCGAAGAAAAGGCGGAAGCGGCACAAGTCGGAAAGGTCAATCACACCGTAAAATCGGGTATGGCGTTTGCGATTTTCACGTACGTATTTTTCACGGCGTTTATGTTTGCGTGGTTTTATCCGCTGCACAAAATGTCGTTGTCGTTCGTCAACGCGTTGCCGAGCGTCGCAAACGACGAACTGCTTAAAACAATCGTCGGATACGTCTGGATTTATTTTGACCTGCTGGTATTTCTGGCGTGGGTATGCGCGTCGAGTTCGTTTATGTCGCTCGGATGCGTGCGCCGCAGAAAAATCGACACGGGGGCGGAACTTATCGCCTCGGCTTGCACGATACTGAATCTCCCCAACGTATTCCTTATGCTGGTTTTAAGCGCGAACCGCAAAAAAATCACAAAGTACAAACGCAGCGAATACGGCGTAAAATACAATATCCGCAAGGACTACGTCCCGACAATTGCCGTTCTGGAAACTCTGACGCTTGCAGCCGTCGCGTATTTCCTTTACACTCTGGTAAACCCGTATTTCTTCGTGAACACGCCGGATTTCTCAAACTACGTGAAAATTATCATCGACGTTGCGTCAACAATGCTCATACCGTTTATGGCGGGCGTAATATCTTTGTCAAGGCTTATCAAGATTATGGCAAGACGTCGCTAACAAGACACAATACAAAAAAATCGTACGGGTTGCCCCGTACGATTTTTTTATGCTTTTTATATTAGTTTGTCACCGCCCGTGGTCGAGATGACGTACAGAATATTGATTTCTTCGCCTGTCAGAGCGTCGATATAAATATAATATATTCCGCCCGATTCCACGATGAATTCGTAACAGAACTTTTCGGAATTCGTCTTATACGGAATGACGCAAAGTCTGCCGTCCGACGCGTTTTCAAAGCCGACTTTCGCCTTTGCGGACTCGCGGGAAACCGCGGGCGTCTGCGTTTTTCTTTCAACGTGGTTGAAGGCATAATTTACCGCGTCCATTCCAAGGACGTCGCCGTTATCCGCGGCAATCTTCACCTTCACAAGGTCGGGATAAAGTATCGTGCCGTCCGACAGCACGGGCGCAAAATTGATATAAACGGTGCTGTCGTCGTTTGCGCTCCACACGTCCCGCATGTCGTGAAAACCGCATTTTTCAAGGAAAACTTTTGCCTTTTCGACGCAATCTTCAACCGACAAAACGGGGTTTGTAACGTCGCGGCTGCCGCTCACGTTCATGAGCGTTCCGCCGCGCTTACTGACCTGCAAAGTCGTTCTCACGCCCGAAAGCGTGCAGTCGAAATTGTACGTTTCGATGTCGCCGCCCCACTGACCGAGAAAGTTCAGATTTTGTATTTTGTCGCCGAAAATATCCGTGACGACGGCGGTTGCTTGCTCTTGTGTTACTTCGTTTTCGGGAAGACCTTTTGCCGTCTTATCGTTTCTGCCGTCGCTGAAAGGTCCGTCATAGATAAGTTGCGGGTATTCGACAGACGGGTCGTTTAATGCGGCGAAAACGTCGGATAAAACGTCCGATTTGTCATTTACGCCGTTTACGAAAAGGTATCCTTCGGATATTTTGTCCTTGACTTTATTAAGTTCCTGCGACAGCGTTTTCAGCATTTCGTGGATTTTCCCGATTGCCGTGTTTTCTTCCGCCGTAATCTCTCCGCCCGATTCGAGTTTATCTTTGAGATACGCCGAAAAGTCGCCCGTCTGGTTTAAAAACCGCATTGTGTTTTCGATGCTCACGTCCGAGCCCGAAAGGGCGGATAACGCGCACACGGCAAGTTCCCCGGACTTCACGGCGTCCGACAAAAGAGAAAGTCTTGTGGTTTTCCCCCGTGCGACCGTCAGTTTCGCGAATTTGATTTCCAAATCGTTCGTTTCGTCCAGCAGGGTATAATAAGATTGCTGGTAATGCGCTTCCAGTACGTTTTCGGTTTCGGCGCGCGCTTTCTTTTCTTTTCCGAAAAGTACGCCGAGAGTTATCACCCCAGCCGCCATTGCGACCATAATCACGCTTACCGCTATTATTGCTTTTTTATTCATACGCACCTCATTTGGCAAAGTTGTGCTTGCCGATGGAAAGCATCACTGTTCTGGACCAGATCCACTTTGACGTGGCGGTTGACGGATTGTAATAATACAGACAGCCGTTTGTGGGATCCCAGCCGTTTAATGCGTCCTTTGCGGCTTTGATTGCGGTGGCGTTGGGCGAAAGATTGATTTGTCCGTCGTTGACTGCGGTAAACGCCCACGGCTGATAAATAACGCCGGCGATAGTGTTGGGGAAAGACGCGCTTTTCACGCGGTTCAACACGACTGCTGCGACTGCGACTTGTCCGACGTAAGGTTCGCCGCGCGCCTCGGCGTACACGCATTTTGCAAGAAGGTATTCGTCCGACGACGAGTATCCGCTGGACGAGCCCGTCGCGTTGCCGGTAGACAGACTGATTCCCATTGCGGCGGCGGTTTTTTTGCCGACGATACCGTCTGCGGTCAACCCGTTTTTGCTTTGGAAATATTTCACCGCTTTCGTTGTCGCCGCGCCGTATATGCCGTCGACCGCGCCCGTATAATAGCCCCAGCGTTTGAGTTTCGTTTGTACGGTTTTCACCTGATTGCCCGTCGAGCCTTGTTTCAGCACGACCGCTTCGGTCACGGCGTCGTCTTTCGTCATTACGCCCGAAAACGCCAGAACCGCCGTGAGCATTGTCACGAACAGTACGAAAGCGCACAAGATTTTTTGCGAGTTTTTATTCATCTTCACCTCTGAATTTTTTGATTATTTCAACGATTTTCGATTTGTATCGAAAGTTTTCGCTGCCGTCGTCGGGGACGAAACACAACGGAGGAAAACACACGCACCACCAATTATTTCCCGTCCCTTCGCCAAGTTCCACGATAAGCGCGTCGTAAACGCCCGCGGGGAAAGATACGTCGTCGTATTTCCTATAAGGAAACTTTTCCGAAGAAAGCCGCACGGTTGCGCGGTAAGGGAAACCTTTGTCAAGAAGGACGTCGTCCGACGTCTTTTTCAGGGCGTCAAGATTGTTTCTTATCACTTCTTTTGCGTCGTCCGACGACTTGCAATCTGAAAGCAGCGGCGTAAGGTAATTTACGACGGCGTCGCGCACATCAAGCTTCACGCTCTGGTCGATTTCGGAATTGCTGTTCGCGCGAATATGTATCCGTACGCAGTCCTGTTTGTGATTTTTCGTATCGACGCAGCCCGAAAGGGAAATCATCAGAAGAAGAGTCAGAATAACGATTTTTTTCATTGTTCACCTCGACATAATTCTTGCCCGTATTTGCGTTTCTATACTTGAACGGCGGCGGCGGATTGTGATATAATAAAAACGGAGGCAGTATGAAAGAATACGACGTATTGATAATAGGCGCGGGTCCTGCGGGGCTGACGGCGGGTATATATGCGGCGCGCGCGGGCGCAAAAGTCGGCATTGTCGAAAAGTCTGCGCCGGGCGGCAAGGCAAATCTTGCAAACGACCTTGAAAACTATATGGGTACCGACGGGATTTCGGGCAGCGACCTTATGATTAAATCCTTCGCACAGGCCGAAAAGTACGGCGCGGAGTTTATCTTTGACGAAGTCACGGGCGTTTTCCCCGACGAAAACAAGGCGGTGCTTAAAGGCGTCGACGTAAAATACAAAAGTCTGATTCTGGCAGTCGGCACTTACGACAGAAAAACCGGCGTCGAAAACGAAAAAGATTTTATCGGGCGCGGCGTGTCGTACTGCGCGGTTTGCGACGGGAATTTCTTTAAGGGGAAAACCGTCGTCGTCGCGGGCGGCGGCAACACCGCATTCAAGGACGCGCTGTATCTTGCGACGATTGCGAACAAGGTTTATATCGTGCACAGGCGCGAAGGTTTCCGCGCCGAAAAAATCCTGGTTGAACGGGCAAAAAACAACGAAAAAATCGAGTTTGTGTTAAACGGCGTGATAGGCGCGTTTCACGGCAACGAAAAACTTGAATCCGCCGACGTGAAATTTAAGGACGGAGGAGTGAAAACGCTTGAAACCGACGGCGTATTCGTCGCGCTCGGCGCAGAACCCGAAACGGGCTTTATACCGTCGGAAATCAAAAAAGACGACAAAGGTTATATAGTTACCGACGATAAAATGCAAACGAGCGTCAAGGGGATTTTTGCCGCTGGCGACGTGCGCGAAAAAAACCTGCGTCAGATTGTCACGGCGTCGTCGGACGGCGCGATCGCGGGGCAGTTTGCTGCGGAGTATGCGCTGGAAAATTTTGACAATCGTTAAAATATGTAAAATTTTATATAGACATATATCAATATTTGTATAATGAATTGATAAAAATCGTAAAAAAACGTATCAATTTCGGTCGATTAACCGACAAAAGAAAAAAAATAAAAAAATTTTGTAAAAAGTTGTATAAAACCACTTGACAAGTCAAAAATATCATTGTATTATGATGCCATAAATCAAGTGAAATTACATTTGATATTAAATCGCTCATAATTTTCCCCCTTATCATATAATTAGTGAGGTGGCTCGGATTCTTCCGAGCCACCTTGCTTTTACCGCGATTTTTTTCTCCTTTTCAAACCCAAAATAAATATCGCGTCGTTACGCATAATAGGCGTATGAAGAAGTTCATAAAAGTCATAATTTCCGCGGCAATTTTTGCGGTTTTTTCGTTGTCGGCGACGGGAATAATAAATTGTAGCGCGCGCGTCGCGCGCGCGGAAGTTCTCGAAACGAAAATCGTAACGATAATGTATCACAGTGTGTTGAACGGAAGCAAAGGAAGATATATCGTCAGCGAAAAACAACTTGAAAACGACCTTGTCGCGCTTAAGAACGAAGGGTTCGTTCCGGTAACGCCCGATGAAATCATCGCGTTTTCGGAAGGGCGCGGTATGCTTCCGGAAAAACCCGTGCTTATTACTTTCGACGACGGGCATTACAACAATTTATATTACGCCGTGCCGATTCTGAAAAAGCACGGATTCACGGCGGTCATCAACGTGGTCGGGGCATATTCGGAACATACGACGACGTCGGGCGACTCCAAAAACCCCAACTATTCGCACATAACCTGGGACGAAATGGCGGACGCGGCAAAGGACGGCGTGATATATTTCGGCAATCACAGTTTCGGAATGCACAAGTTCAAGCCGCGTTACGGAATCGCGCAAAAACCATACGAATCGGACGACGAATACGTGAAAATATTCACCGCCGACACGATGAAACTGCACGACAAAATCAAGGAATACGCGGGCTACGACACGGCGGTTTACGCATATCCTTTCGGAAAATATTCCGCCCTTGCAAAAGATACCTTGAAAAGGCTCGGATATAAAATCACTTTGACTTGCAACGAGGGCGTAACGAGCGCAAGATTCGGCGATCCCGACAGCGTGATTTATATGAGGCGTATCAACCGCGAAGGCTCGTACTCGACCGAGAAATTTATAAACGTAATAAAAAAATATTATAGCCGTTGATTTTCCGCCAGCCGTTTGATATACTTGAATACGGAGTATTTTATGGACAACGTATTCAATTTCAGAGATCTTGGCGGAATCCCCACGGCGGACGGAAGAAAAGTCAAAAGCGGACTGTTTTTCAGAAGCGGTCTTCTGGATTTTGCAAACGACAACGATATTGCGTTTTTGAAAACCCTCGGACTTTTGGAAGTTTTCGATTACCGCGACCGCGACGAGGTGGACAAAAACAAAGAATATATTTACGAGCGCATCGGCGCAAAGCATCTGCATTATCCCAACGACATCACAAAGGGCAAAGTTTTCAAGTTGCAGACGGGCGGAATGGAAAGAATGTTCATAAAAATCAAGCCCGCGGACGTGTGCGAGTTTTATTCGTACCTGCCTTTCGGAAACGACGGATACAAAAATATGCTGCTTGCGGTAAAGCGCGGCGAAGTGCCGTTTTTACAACACTGCACGGCGGGAAAAGACCGCGCGGGGTGCGGCAGCGCGCTTCTTCTTGCGGTTTTGGGCGTGTCCTACGACGAAATCGTGAAAGATTACCTTAAAAGTCTGAAAATACGGGACAACATCAGAAAAGTAATGTTCGACAAAATCCCGAAAATCGTACACCCGTTCATAAAAAACAGTTACGAGCCGCTTTTCATCGTCGACAAAAGTTACCTTGACGCCGCGCGCGACGCGATTTTCAAAAAATACGGCAGTTTTGAAAACTACCTTTTGAAAGAATACGGATTAACGCAACTCGACGTGGACGAAATCCGCGCAAAATATACCGAATGAAAAACAAAAAGCACCGAGAAATCGGTGCTTTGTTTTTGAAAAGAAAAGTTGTTACAGGACGATTGATACCGTCATATAGGCGACGTAGGTTGCAAGGATAACGCCGCCTTGCACGCGCGAGAACTTTTTGGTGATAACCGCGGGCAGAATCGCAAGCAGAGTGAAGCCTATGCAGAAGGGCATATCTATGTAAAGCGAGTTGAATTCGACGGGAAGTCTGCCGCCCGAAATCATTGCACAAACCGGCAGGATTAAACAAAGGTCGATGACGTTCGCGCCGATAATATTGCCGATGGACAAGTCGTGTTTTTTCTTGATAATCGACGTAATCGTCGTGACAAGTTCGGGCAGCGACGTGCCGATTGCGACAAGGGTGATCGCGACGATTCTTTCGGGGACGCCCATATATCCCGCGAGTTTGCTGCCGAAAGTTACGAGATGTTGCGCGCCGCCGACGATAAACGCCGTGCCGAGAATAAAGAAGATAATGCTTTTTGCGATGTCTTTCGTCTTTTGTTTTTTGGCGCTTGCGGCATCCGTGTTTGTGCTTTCGGCGGTTGCGTTTCCGGACTCGGCGGGGTTGTCGTTTGCGTTAACAGAAGCGGGATTCGTGCCGTTGCCGACAAGTTTATTCTTTGTCGCTTCTTTTTTTCCGACGATAATGTTTTCCGCCATAAATACGAGAAAAACAACCAGAAGAATAATTGACAAATATGCGTTCAAATAACCTTTCAGGCACATTAAGAACAAAATAACGATGGATAAAATCATTGTTATGCCCTTAAAGAGATATGCTTTCTTATCAAAGGCGTGCGGTAAAAACAAAAGCGACACCGCCATAATAAGCCCGATGTTCGCATTCACGCTGCCGACGGCGTTGCCGATTGCGATTGCCGCGTTGCCTTCGCCTGCGGCAATGGACGACGTGATAAGTTCGGGCAAAGTCGTGCCGATGCTCACGACCGTCGCGCCGATGATGAATTGCGGCACGCCCGACATTTCGGCAATCTTGCTTGCGGAATCCACAAACCAGTCGCCGCCTTTGATGATAAGGACAAGCCCCACGAGAAACAAGAACACGGTAAGGCAGATATCGCCCGTGCGCGTTATTGCAAGAAATTCAGTCATTGTTCCCTCCGTTGTTTTTCATAAATAAAAAAGACCTTGTCACGGCGAATTGCCGTCCAAAGTCTCGTGAATTAAGGCAAACCGGACCCGTCTGGTCAGAGTGTCAACATTGCCACTCAAAGAGTTACTACTCCCCTTGAACAAGGTTAATGTAGCACATCGTATGGCAAAAGTCAACGTTTTTCGGAGTTTTTTAGGGAATCGATTTTTGCCGATAAGGCTTTGTGTTTTTCCATAAATTCACGATACGCCGCCGCCGAAAAAGGGCTTTTCACGGTGTCGACTTCGCGTGGCGTCGGCGCGGCGATTTTCGCGTTTTGCGGTTTTTTCGGGACTCCGCCGTTGTCAATCTTGTAAAATTCGCCAAATTTTTTATACATTGAAACCTCATATCGTTAAAATTTGTTTATTTTCGTTTGCCATAATTTATTGTTTACTATATAATATTTTTATCTATGAATTTATATTCAAGGAGATTGTCATGAACAAAAAAATAATCGCCGTTATAGCACTTGTTCTCGTCCTTACGGTAGGTCTTGTGGCGTGCAACGGCAAAACTTATAAGGCAAGCGGCGTTGCCGACGGCAACAAATACGCTTCGAGCCCCGTTGAAAACAACGGCAGTTTCGTCGTGAAACAGGGTAATTACATTTATTTCGTCAACGCATACGTCGGGGCGGACGCCGAAAACAAATTCGGCAAACAGGAAAAGTCCTGCCTGTACCGTGCGGAACTTGACGAAAACGGCAACATCATCGAGGGCAGCCGCGTCGCGCTTGTCAACAAAAACATTTATTCGACCAGCACGAAATCCGGCATTTACGTCAGGGGCAACTGGATTTACTTTGCGTCCCCCAACACCGACAAAACCAAGAGCGGCGAAGTCAATAAGAAATACCTTGACTTTTTCCGCGTGAGTCTTGACGGCAAAAAGACGGAACTTTTATACACGATCGCAAATCGTTCCGCCGACTTCTTCGTTACGGACAACTCGATTCTCGTCCTTGACGGCGGCGCGCTCAAAAAAATCGACCTCAACAAAAAGTCGCTGGGCAAAATCAACAACAAGAAAAACTACGTCGAAGTACGCAGCAACGTTTCGTCGTTGCAACCCATCGTCGCAAACGGCGCGTTCTCCGGCATGGCGCTTATGGTATCGAATGCTGCCGACAGCGACAGCTGGAAGAAATTCAACACCCTTTCGGTCATTTATGCGGACGGCACGATTAAGGACGTCATCACCGACAACTCTTTCGGCGGCAATGCGGACAGTTATCTTTACAACGCGACCGTGTCCGTGAAAGACTACGTCGTGAAAGGCGACAAAATCACCGTCTATTACACCAAGACCGATAAGGATTCCAAGGTTCAACTTTGTGCATATACGTTCGGCACGGACTTCTCGTTCGACAGCAAAAACGAAGTGCTTTTGATGAAAGACGCGTCTTCGTCCAACGTTGCGGCGGTAAAGGGCATCGACGAAAAGTCGGCGTTCGTCACCGTATCTTCCGCCCCTTATCTTAAATACGTGAAACAGGGCAAAGAACCTCAGAACGTCCCCGCAAGCGCGACCGAATCCGACAGCCAACTCAAACGTCAGATCACAATCCGCGACGTCAGGAACGGCTACGTCTTCTATACCGACGCGTCGAGCGCAAAAGCGCTTTATCGCTATAATTACGCGTCCCTTGACCTTACCACGGAAGAACTCGTTGCGGAATTCAACCTTTCTTCGTCCTGGTTCGCGCCCGTAATCTTAGGCGATTACATGTACTTCCTTGACGGCACGAAAGAATATACGTATCGCGTTAAATTGCAAACCGGCGATATCGTAAAACCCGAAACCAAAGATATGGTTGTCGGCAAAATGACCGCGGACGACTACAAGGCGGTTTTCGAGTCGGAAAATAAATAAAAAATCAAGCCGTCCCGTAAGGGGCGGTTTCTTTTTAATTTTTAATTCGACAAAATTAGACAAAAATCGACAAAAACAAGTGAAAATCATTGAGTTTTTACTTGTTTTATTTGTTATAATCGCATTGCAACACGGAAAACGAAGTATTATTTTGGTTTCCGTCGAATAATTACATTTCAGGGGGTAACTTAAATGCACACAATCGTTATAGCGGACGATAACGTCTCTTTCGCAGAAGAAATGCGAAATTATTTCACGGACAGTACCGATTTCAAGGTGGTTGGACTTGCGCCCGACGGGGTTGAAGCGATAAAACTTGTCGAAAAACACAAGCCCGACTTTTTACTTCTCGATATCGTTATGCCCGAACTGGACGGATTCGGCGTGTTGAGCGCGCTTTCCGCTTTTGACGAAAAACCGAAAACGATAATGGTATCGGGGCTTGCAACCGACGGCTTCGTTACGAAATCGTTGCGCCTCGGAGCAAGTTACTTTATGGCAAAGCCCGTGAATTACGATAAACTTGCCGAATATATGCGCGAAATGCTTGCGCCCGCCGCTGCCGTCGCCGCGCCGCGTGAAGAAACGCACAAAGTGTCTTCCCGCGTGAACAGGTCGCTGGACGAAAGAATTGCAAACATATTTATTTCCGTCGGCATTCCCGCCCATATCAAAGGCTATCAGTTTTTAAGGGAAGCAATCAAAATGGCGGTCGATACGCCCGATATCATCAACAACATCACCAAAAAACTGTATCCGTCGATTGCCGATAAGTTCGACACGAGCAGCAGCAAGGTCGAGCGAGCGATACGACACGCAATCGAAGTCGCCTGGAATCGCGGTAAAATCGAAAACATCAACAGCATTTTCGGCATCAAGGTTTACACCGCAAACGATAAGCCCACGAACGGGGAATTTATCGCGCTTGTGGCGGACAAGATGATTTTGGAAGGCGCGTGAGCGCAACAATTTCATTGTTGCGCGGTGAAATTGCCTTCGGCAGTGATATTACTTTCGCAGTGATATTGCTTACGCAATGATATTTGCCATTCGGGCAAGTTGCGGATAAATTTATGTCATTGCGAAGCACCGCTTTGCGGTGCTGTGGCAATCTCCCGGAAGGGAACCATATCATAAAACCCACGCAAGATACTTTTGTACTTGCGTGGAGAAAAAGGCGCACACAAGCAAAAGAGTGAGCATTATTGCTTGCAATAATGTGATTTCAAAAGCGCAGTGCGCGCCGTAGGCAATATAACTCATAACGTCGCACGCCGTTACAGCAACCGCTTTCTGCGGTTGTTTTTATTTTTCCTTAAAAACCGCCGAAAATAAGGAATATTCCGGTAACGGTTTTTGTCGCGCGCGTATAATAATGTAATAAATAAAAATACTTTTATATTATTTTACATAAGTCGCAAAATTGTAACATAAAACAGTTTACAAATAATCGTATTATGATTATAATAGCAACGAAAAAAACAAGCAATATTAAGTGAGGTGCTTTATGGCTTACAAAAAATGCCCAAGGTGTGAACTTAACTGGATAAAAGACGACGAAGATTTGTGCGACGTTTGCAAGGCGGAACTTAAAATCGGCGGTATGAGCCTTATCGAAGACGACGAGGACATTCTCGATACCGAAGAAAGAATTTGCCCCATCTGCAAAATCAACCCCATCGACGACGGCGAAGATATGTGCGCGACCTGCCGCGAAGAAATGAAGTCAAAGGCAGCCGATGCCGAAGAAAAGGAAGACGACGACAACGACGACAACGACGAAAGCTGGCGCGAGTACGTCGAAGACGACACGGTCGAACAAATGGACGAGACCGACGAAATCATGCTGTCCGAGCTTGAACACGACGAGAAGAAGAAAGACGACGACCTCGAAGACGAAGACAGCTTTGACGACGACGAAACCAAGTACGATTACGGCGAAGGCGACGATATTCCCGACGACGATTTCGACGACGAGGAAGACGAAGACGACGAAGAAGACGAGGAAGACGAGGAAGACGACGTTTAATCCGAAATAAAACAAAATAAAAGATATTATGCCCGACGCGCATCGCGAAAGCAAAACGCGGCGGGCTTATTTTATCAAAAAACGGCAATACTTTTCTTATGAGAGAAGCGACAAACAATATATCAGTCGCCGTGGAGCGTGTGAAAAACCTGAAAGGAATCGACCTGAAACTCCTTATCAATCGTGGAAGAAACAGGTTTATCCGCGTCGACGGCGTGATTGAAGATTTGTACCCCAACGTGTTCACCGTGAAAACCGAAGACGCCCATACGAAAATACTGACGTTGACGTACGCAGACGTCATGATGAAAAACGTCAGATTCTTCCCGCGCGGAAAAAACGAAAAGGAAAGCAAACCGAAAAAATAAGTCGGATTGCATAATTTCGCTCCCGTCGATATATTATATATTGATTAGGCGGACGGCCTAAACGTATTTAAACTTATGGGGGCAGAAATGAACTTCGATTTTAATGAAATCAAAATGGACACCGTCGTGAAAACCGCCGAAAAAGAAGCGGCGGTAAGAACTTCGGTAAGCGAGAGCGAAAGCGGCGTCGTGACGAAAATCCTTGACGTTTCGGCAGACGGGAAGATAATCTCGCTGGATAATCAAAACGGTGCGGCGCGCGTTTTTGGACGCGTCAATTTCAAGGTGCTGTATCTTAACGGGGACGGCGAAACCCGCGGGCTCGATTATTTTGCAGACTTTACGGAAGTTATCCAAAACGATAGTTTATCAGGCAGATTGTATGCACAAATTGCCGTTATTGACGTTGATACGTCGATAAGCGGCGGAATACGACTTAACGCCGTCGTGAAAATCACGCTGTATCGCGTTGCCGAAAACGACAAAAAATGTCTTGTGGGAGCAGACGACGACGTGTACGTCGAAAACACCGCGATGAAGTGCCAGCGGTTTATAACGTCGATGAACGCGCCGTTTACCGTGACCGACGAATACGACACGAAAACCGACGTCGCGAAAATACTTCTGACGCGTGCGGGAACTTACGTTGACGCCGCGACTGCCGGCATGGGCAACGTGCTTTTGTCGGGCGCAAGCGACGTTACCGTAACTTACCTTGCAAACGATAAGGTGTACGTCAAAGATTTTCATATTCCGTATTCCGAAGAGTTTGCGGCGGACGGCGTCGAAATCGGGCAAAAACTTTCGGCGGAAGTCGTCGTGAAAAACGCCAGGGTAGTAATTGCCGGCATCGAGGGCTCCAACGTTATCCGCGTCGAAGTCGAAAACGAAGCGTGCGTAAAGGCGTACGACGTTACCGACGAAAAAATCGTGAAAGACGTGTTCTGCATCGAAAACGAAATAAATATCACAAGGGCAAGCGTATCGACGGGCGTGTACGGCGGATTCGCGTTTTTCAAAGACGAACTTTCCGGAATTGCCGCGTTGTCAAACGATTTGCCCGCAGTCCTCGAAGTTATCGGCGTAACGAGCGCGGGGAACGGCATTGCGAAAGCGACCGCCGAAAACGGCAAAATCGTCATCGAAGGCGTATTTTCGGCAAACGTGCTGTACCGCGACGAAAACGGACTTTCGTCGGTATCCCTCGAAGTGCCGTATTCATTACCGTTTCTCAGCGAATCTGGAAACGCAACCGACGACGTATCGGCGCGCGGCGCGGTAATCAAGGCGCAGGCAAAACTGAAACGCGAAAGGGAAATCGAAGTAACGGTGGAACTCGGGTTTATGACCGAAAGCGTGAAGCGCGTCGATGCGGAATACATCGCGGAAGCGGAAGTCGGCGAGAAAATCGAAGTCAACAAATCGGCGGTCAGCGTATTCGTTGCCGACGAGGGCGACACCCTTTGGGACGCGGCGAAAGCGTTGTCGGCGCGGCCGGACGATATTCAGTCGCAAAACCCCGACGCCCGCGCCCCGTTCAAGGAAGGGCAAAAACTCTTTTATTTCCGCGAGATAAGTTTCGAGTTTTAGTTGAAAGCAATGCCCGTTCGTGCTATCATATAAATATGGAAATATTCGAACGAGCAAAAGGAAAAATAAATCTGACCCTTGATATAACAGGTGAAAGCGGCGGCTTTCACCTTCTTGATATGCTCGTGGCGACGATAGACCTTTTTGACGACGTAAAAATCACTTACAGGGCTGACGACAAAATCGAGTGCGTTCAGGACGGCGAAATCGCCGACGAAAAAAACAGCGCGTACCGCGCCGCAAAACTTATGCAAGATACGTTCAAAACGCGCGGATTCACCGTCGAAATCACAAAACGGATTCCTTTGGCGGGCGGCTTGGGCGGCTCGTGCGCGGACGGCGTTGCGGTGGTGCGCGGCATTGAAAAAATGCTGGACATAAAGCACGATTATATCACGCCGGAGTTTTTGTTGAAAGTCGGTTCGGACGCGCCGTCGATGTACTTCGACGGAATTAAGCGCGTGCGCGGAATCGGCGATAAAGTTGACTTTATTGACATAAAACTGCCATATAAAGTAGGTTTTCTTGCAGAAAACGAAGTCGATACGACTGCTTGTTTCAAGATGTACGACGACATGAAACTTTGCGGCGGGAACAGTACGGAACAGTTGATTAAGGAGTTTTCAAAAGGTAACGCGAACGTTACGAACATGCTGAAAAACGACCTGTTTCTTCCTGCCGTCAGGATAAATCCCGACGTCAAAAAAGCGTATGAAAGAATCCTGAAAACCGGCGCGGACGCCGTGTCGATGAGCGGCAGCGGCGGCACCGTATTCGGGCTGTTTTCGGGCGACGTCCCGGATTTCCTTGTCAAAACCGAGTTTTCTTACCGCGATTAAGACAAAAAATCGCGGTTTTTTATTGAAAAATATTGCCGGAATGCGCGCGTAAGGTATTGTGTTTATTTTTAATATTTGTTATAATAAGACGAACGATTAAAAGGAAAACCTTAATGCAAAATGCAAAAGAATTTTGAAGAGTATCCGAAATACCTGTTTCACGAAGGCACGAATATCGAAGCCGACAAGTTGTTTTGCCCGAAAAAAGCCGTAATTGACGGCAAAAAGGGCTGGATTTTCAGAGTATGGGCGCCAAATGCCCGCGACGTATCACTGGTTGGCGATTTCAACGGCTGGGAAGTCGGCGCGACTCCGATGAATAAAGACGACGGCGGAATATGGGAAGTCTTTGTCGAAGGACTTAAAGTTTACGACGCTTATAAATACGCCGTTACTTCAAAAAAAGGAAAAACCGTCTTAAAAGCCGATCCGTACGGTCTGCATTTCGAAACGACGCCCCAAACCGCGTCGAAACTTTACGATTTGTCCGGCTATAAATGGAAGGACGCCGCGTGGTTGAAATCCCGCGAAGAAAAGAATATTTACGAAAGCCCGATGAACATTTACGAGGTTCATCTTGGCAGTTGGAAACGCCACGACGACGGCAACGTATATAGTTATGTCGACCTTGCGGACGAGCTTGTCGAATACGTCAAAAAAATGAATTACACCCACGTCGAGTTTATGCCCGTGACGGAATATCCTTTCGACGGCAGTTGGGGATATCAGGTAACGGGGCTTTTCGCGCCGACGTCAAGGTACGGCACGCCGCACGACTTTATGTATCTTGTGGACAAATTCCATAAGGCGGGCATCGGCGTTATTCTGGACTGGGTTATCGCGCATTTCCCGAAGGACGAGCACGGGCTTGCTTTGTTTGACGGCACGCCTTGTTACGAATATTCCGACCCGAGAAAGGGCGAACATTACGAGTGGGGTACGAAAGTTTACGACTACGGCAAGCCCGAAGTCAGAAGTTTCCTGATATCCGCCGCCAACTTTTGGGCAACGAATTATCATATCGACGGAATCCGCGTGGACGCCGTCGCGAGCATGCTTTATCTCGATTATTGCAGAAAGGACGGGGAATGGCTGCCAAACAAATTCGGCGGAAATTACAATCTCGAAGCGAAAGAGTTTTTGCAGAAGATGAACGTCGCGTTGCTTTCCGCGCACAAGGGATTTTTCACGGTTGCGGAAGAAAGCACGGCGTATCCGATGATAACGATGCCGCCCGACATCGGCGGGCTGGGCTTCAATTTCAAGTGGAATATGGGTTGGATGAACGATACCTTGTCTTATATCGAGACCGATCCGTTTTTCAGGAAGGAAGTGCACAACAAACTGACGTTCGCGCTGACGTACGCATACAGCGAAAATTATATATTGCCGCTTTCTCACGACGAAGTCGTGCACGGAAAGCACAGTCTTATCGACAAAATCCCCGTAAGTTACGAGGACAAATTCGAAGGGCTGAAAACGTATCTGGGCTTTATGATGACGCACCCCGGCAAAAAACTTTTGTTCATGGGCGGCGAATTCGGACAGTTTATCGAATGGCGTTTCGACCAGGGGCTCGATTGGTTGCTTCTTGCTTATCCGCGTCATAAAGGAATGCTTGAATACACGAAAGACCTTAACGCTTTTTACAAATCGACGCCCGCGCTCTGGTCGCAGGACAACAGATGGGAAGGTTTCAGGTGGGTATCCGTCGACGACAACACTCAAAACGTGATATCGTATCTTCGTTACGACAAATCGGGCGATTACGTCCTGGTCGTACTGAACTTCTCGCCTGTGCCGAGAAAGAGATATCTTATGGGCGTGCCGGAACTTACGTCGTACAAATGCGTTTTCTCGTCGACGATGAAAAAGTACGGCGGAAACAGCAGTTACAAGGCGGAATACAAAGCCGAAAAGAAGAGTATGCACGGATTGCCTTTTGCAATCGCGGTGAATATTCCCGGTAACTCGATTACCATATATAAACCCGAAAACAATTAGGAGGAAATAATATGCGTCAGACAAGAAAAGAATGTGTCGCGATGCTGCTTGCAGGAGGTCAGGGCACAAGACTCGGCCTTCTCACCGGCGAGGTTGCAAAACCTGCCGTACCTTTCGGAGCGAAGTACAGAATTATCGACTTTCCTTTGTCGAATTGTGCAAACTCCGGCATCGATACGGTCGGTGTGCTTACGCAGTATCAACCCTTTGAACTTCACGAGTACATAGGAAACGGACAGCCGTGGGATCTGGACAGGATCACGGGCGGCGTTTACGTCCTTCCGCCGTTCATGCGCGCGAAAGCGGGCGAGTGGTACAAGGGAACCGCCAACGCGATTTATCAGAATATCGAGTTTATCGACAGATTTAATCCCGAATACGTGATTATTTTGTCGGGCGACCACATTTACAAGATGGATTACCACAAGATGATGGACCATCATAAGAAAACGGGCGCCGACTGCACGATCGCGGTCCGCACCGTCCCGATGGAAGAAGCGTCGCGTTTCGGCATTATGCAGACCAATCAAAAAGGCGAAATTATCGACTTCGAAGAAAAACCCAAAAAGCCCAAATCCAACAAGGCGTCGATGGGCATTTACGTTTTCACCTGGGAAGTTCTGAGAAAATACCTTGTCGAAGACGAAGCCGACCGCGAAAGCCAGAACGACTTTGGCAAAAACATTATCCCGAAGATGCTTTCTGACGGACAAAAAATGATCGCTTACGAATTCAACGATTACTGGAAAGACGTCGGTACGATTTCAAGTTTGTGGGAAGCGAATATGGATATTCTGAACCCCGCAAGCGGGCTTAATCTTGACGATAAGGAATGGCGCATTTTCGCGCGAAACAGCGCAGAGCCCCCGCAGTTCGTGTCTTCCGACGCAGTAATTAAAAACAGCGTCGTGTCGGAAGGTACTTTCGTACAGGGCGAAATCAAAAATTCGGTCATATCGTACGGCTGCACGCTCGGTAAAAACTGCCGTATCGTTGACAGTATCCTTATGCCCGGCGCGGTTGTCGAGGACGACGCCGTCGTCGAATACGCAATCGTCGGCTGGGACGCAAAAGTCGGCAAGGGCGCGCACGTCGGCGAAATCAATACGCCGCACGCGGCAGGCGAATGGGAAATCGCGGTTGTCGGTCCCGAGGTTACCGTAAAAGCCGGCGCGGTCATCAAGGCCGGCGAAATGTTCGGAGGTGAAAACAATGATTAATAACGCAATGGGAATTTTAATCGCAAGCGACAGCGAAATCCACATGAACGAACTTACAATCAAGCGCACCAGCGCGAGCCTTCCGTACGGCGGCAGGTATCGTATGATCGACTTTGCGTTGTCAAACCTTGTCAACAGCGGCATCAGCACGATCGGTATCGTCACGCGCAACAACTACAACAGCCTTATGGACCACCTTCGCATGGGACGCGACTGGGACCTTAACCGCAAAAACAGCGGACTTACGTTGTTCCCGCCGTTTGCGTTCAATACCCTTCGCGACGTTTACAAAGGAAAGGTGGAAGCGATTTACACGCTGAAAGGCTACATGATGTCGCAAAAGAAACTGGAATACGTCGTGCTCGGAAACGCCAACGTTATATGCAATATCGACGTCGAAGAAATCGTCGACGAACATATCGCCCGCGGCGCGGACGTTACAATGCTGACGAAAAGAACCGACGAAATCAACCCGAGAAAACAAATCATCACGTCCGACAAATCGGGCAGGGTTACCGATATCCGCTTTGCGGTCATCGCCAGCAAATCGGCGGAACTCGTCAACACGCAGATTTACGTCATCAAAAAAGACCTGCTTATTAACCTTGTCGAAAACGCTTATGCAAGGGGATTGCAGGACTTTGAAAAAGACGTTCTTTTGAAACAAATCGACACGCTGAAAATTTACAGCCACGAAATCACAAGTTACGCCGCGATTATCGACGATATCCCGGGATACTATAAGCACAGTATGGAACTGCTGGACGCCGAAACCAGAAACGACGTTTTCTATGGCGAAGGCACGATTTTCACGAAGGTCAAGGACAGCGTGCCTACCCGTTATCTTGACAACGCCAAGGTTGAAAACAGCCTTATCGCGGACGGTTGTGTCATCGACGGCACCGTTAAAAACAGCATCCTTTTCCGCGGAGTTCACGTTGAAAAGGGCGCGGTCGTCGAAAACTCCATCGTCATGGAAAAAGGCGTAATCGGCGAAAAAGCAAGCATTAAATATACGATTACCGACAAAAACGTCATCGTTCAACCCGAAAGACATCTTGCGGGCTATGAAACGTATCCCGTCGTAATCGTCAAGAACAAGATAGTTTAACATTTTTGCGTCTTTCGGCGCAGTGACAATAAGGAGAACGAAGTATGAAAATTTTATATGTTGCTTCCGAAGCGCGTCCGTTCGTGAAGACGGGCGGTCTCGGCGACGTGATGGGCGCACTGCCCAAAACGGTTGCTTCGATGAAAAACGATTGCCGCGTGATTATCCCCCTTTATGAGGAAATCCCGCAGGAATACCGCCAGACAATGCGCTTTGTCGGCTCGACCTACGTCGATCTCAGTTGGCGCAGACAGTATCTCGGCGTGTTCGAATATACGGTGGACAACGTCGTTTATTACTTTATCGACAACGAATACTACTTCAAAAGAAAAGGGCTTTACGGCCATTTCGACGACGGCGAAAGATTTGCGTTTTTCAGCAAAGCCGTTCTCGAAGCGTGCTCGGTAACGGGGTTCTATCCCGACGTCATTCACGCAAACGACTGGCATACCGCGCTCGTTCCCGTGTTTTTGGACATCTTTTACAGAAACGTCGAAGGGCTTCGCAACACGAAAACGGTGTTCACCATTCATAATATCGAGTTTCAGGGCAAATACGACAAATACCTTGCCGGCGACATTCTGGGCATTCCCGAAAACTGGCGCAGCATAGTGGAGTGCGACGACGACGTCAACTATATGAAAGCGGGTATCGAACGCGCGAATATCGTTACCACGGTGTCGAAAACTTATGCCGAAGAAATCAAGGATCCGTATTATGCGTACGGGCTTGCGGGCATACTTAACGCGCGCGATTACAAAATCCGCGGCGTGGTGAACGGCATCGACGTCGACGTTTTCAACCCCGCAACCGACAAAAACCTTGTCGCGAATTACACCTTGAAAACCGTTGCGAAACGCGCCGAAAACAAGAAAGCGTTGTGCGAACTTATGGGCTTCAATTATTCCCCCGATCGTCCGCTTATGGTGCTTATCTCGCGCCTGACCGAACAAAAGGGTATCGACCTTGTTGCAACCGTCCTTGACGAAATGCTGCAAGCCGACATTCAACTTGTCGTGCTCGGCAAAGGCGACTGGAAATACGAAACGATTCTGAAAAACGCCGAAAAAACGTACAACACGAAAATGCGCGCCATTATCAATTTCAGCCAGGAACTTGCGTCCAAGTTGTACGGGGCGGCGGATATGTTCCTTATGCCCAGCAAGTTCGAGCCGTGCGGTTTGGGACAAATGATCGCAATGCGTTACGGCGCGGTTCCCATCGTCCGCGAAACGGGCGGATTAAAAGACACGGTGGAAGCGTTCAATCCCGTCACGCAAAAGGGCAACGGCTTCACTTTCAAGGCGTATCAGGCATACGATATGCTTGACGCGGTATGGCGTACTCTCGGCACCTATTTTGACAAAAACCTGTGGAAGAAAGTGCAAAGTAACGCAATGAAGTGCGATTTCAGTTGGAAACGCTCCGCGAAAGAATACCTTGACATCTACAAGGAAATAACAAAATAATCAAAAATTTTATTGGCATACATCAGGAGACTTTAATTTTATGGACTATTCAAAAATTACTTCCGCGGACTTGAAAAACCGCATTACGGACGCTGTCCAGAGGTTTTTCGGAGTAAAGCCCGAGGAGGCAAGCAACACCCAAATGTACAAAGCCGTGTGCATTGTCGTACGCGATATGCTCACGAATTCAAGGGTGGACTTCAAGCGCACCGCGCGCGAAATCAACGCAAAACACGTTTACTATATGTCGATGGAGTTCCTTCTCGGACGCTCTTTGAGAAACCATCTTTTCAATATGGGTATTGACAAAAAGATGGTGAAAGCCGTCAAAGATCTGGGCTTCGATATCGACACTCTTTACGCAATCGAGCCCGACGCAGGGCTTGGCAACGGCGGTCTCGGAAGACTTGCCGCGGCGTATCTCGACAGCCTTACGTCGCTTGGTTATATCGCGACGGGCTTTTCGATAATGTACGATTACGGCATTTTCAAACAGCGCATCGTCGACGGGGAACAAATCGAACTTCCCGACGAATGGCTGACAAACGGCTCGGTCTGGTTGCAACCCCGCGTCGAAGACACTTTCGAGGTGCGTTTCGGCGGCGTTGTCGATCAGGAATGGCGCGACGGCAAACTCATAATCAATCATCGCGATTACAACACCGTGCTTGCCGTGCCGTACGATATGAACATCAGCGGTATTCAAAGCGATACCGTCAACCGTCTGAGGCTTTGGTCGTCAAAGGCGTCCGCCGACTTCGATATGGCACTTTTCAGCAAGGGCGAATACGTCAAGGCAATGGAAAGCCGTATGATGGCGGAAAGCATTTCCAAGGTTTTGTACCCCGCGGACGACCATATCGAGGGCAAGTCGTTAAGGCTTAAACAGCAATATTTCTTCGTTTCGGCGTCGATACAATCCATTATCAAACGTCATTTGCAGACGAACCCGTCGCTTGACAACCTTGCCGACCACGCCGCGATTCATATCAACGACACGCACCCCACGCTTTGCATACCCGAACTTATGCGTATCCTTCTGGACGACTACGGGTACAGTTGGGAAAAAGCGTGGCAAATCACGACGGATACGATAAGTTACACCAACCACACCGTCATGGCGGAAGCGCTTGAAAAATGGCCGCAACAGTTGTTCCAGTCGTTGCTTCCGCGCATTTACCAGATCGTGTGCGAAATCAACCGCCGCTATTGCGAAGAACTCTGGGCGGAATATCCCGGCGACAACAATAAGGTTGCCGCAAACGCGATTCTGGAACACGGTCAGATTAAAATGGCGACGTTGTGTCTTGTCGCGGCGCATACGATAAACGGCGTTTCGGCGTTGCACAGCGAAATACTGAAACACGACATATTCAAGGATTATTACGAGCAGCACCCGTCGAAATTCACCAACGTTACGAACGGTATCACGCATCGTCGCTGGGTGCAGCAGGCGAATCCCGGGCTTTCGGCGCTTTTGTGCGACACTATCGGCACAAGCTGGATAAAAGACGCGTCCAACCTTAAAAAGTTTGAAAATTACAAGTCGGACGCGGCAGTCCTTGAAAGATTGCAAAAAGTCAAACGCGAAAACAAGGAAAGACTTGCCGCTTATATCAAGGCGAACAACAACGTCGTCGTCAATCCCGACTCGATTTTCGACATTCAGTCCAAACGTCTGCACGAGTATAAACGCCAGCTTCTGAATGCGATGAATATCCTTAATACCTATTACGACTTAAAGGATAATCCGAATCTGGATATCTGCCCGCGCACTTTCGTCTTCGGCGCAAAGGCGGCAAGCAGTTATTATATGGCGAAGCAAATCATCAGATTTATCTGGCAACTCGGCGAAGTCATCAATAACGATAAGTCGATAAACGATAAACTCAAAGTGGTATTTATGGAAAACTATCGCGTGTCGCTTGCCGAAATTATGATGCCCGCTGCGGAAATTTCCGAACAAATCAGTATCGCCGGCAAAGAAGCGTCGGGCACGGGCAATATGAAGTTTATGATCAACGGCGCGGTAACAATCGGCACGATGGACGGCGCAAACGTTGAAATTCACGACGCGGTCGGCGACGAAAATATGTTCATTTTCGGAATGTCGTCGGACGAAGTGCATGACCTTTACAACAAAGGCTACGACAGCACGGCGTATTATATGAACGACGCGCGCATCAAACGCGTTATCGACGGTATGCGTCGCGGCGTCGGCGACGTTCAGTTCAACGCGATTGCCGACAACCTTATTCTCGGAAACGGCAGTGTCGCCGATCCGTATATGTGCCTTGCCGACTTTGACAGTTACGTTAAAGCGCAAAAACGCGTCAACGACACTTACCTTAACAAAAAGGCGTTTAATAAGATGTCGCTTATGAATATCGCGAACGCGGGATTCTTCTCGGCTGACCGCGCGGTCAAAGAATACGCCGACAGAATCTGGACGGTAAAACCCATTCATAAACTTTAAGATGAATTTCAATTCAAGGAAAATCGAATGTAAATCGCCATACGGCGCGGTAAAATGCGGGGAAAAACTTTCCCTGCATTTTCCGATTGCGTCGTGGGTAAGCGTCGATAAAATGTACGTGTTCATAAGGCTCGGCGACGTGTCGACGCCCGTCGAAATGCGCTTTGAAAAATCCGAAAACGGGTTTTCGGTTTATACCGCCGACTACGTTTTCGACGCGGCGGGGATTTATTATTATCGCTTTGAAATGAGAAACCGCGACGGCGTATGGTATTACGGTCGCGGTGAAAACGGGGAAAGCGTATGCGGCGAAAATCTTCCGGAATGGCAGTTGACCGTATATAAATCGACTTATAAAACCCCAGATTTTGCAAAAGGTAATATTATTTATCATATTTTCGTCGATAGGTTCAATCGCGCGGACGGCGTAAAAACAAAAAGGAAATACCGCCTGCACGAAAGTTTTTCGGAAAGTCCCGAGGTCGTGAGCGCAGACGGGAAATATTACGCCGACGACTTTTTCGGCGGAAACTTCAACGGCATTCGCGAAAAGCTCGATTACCTTGAAGAACTTGGCGTCGGCATAATTTATCTTTCGCCGATTTTCAAGGCGTACTCGAATCACCGCTACGACACCGGTGATTATCTGAAAGTGGACGAACTACTGGGGACGGAAGACGACTTCAAACGCCTTCTGGATGCAGCGCACGAAAAAGGTATGAAAGTTATCCTTGACGGCGTTTTCAACCACAGCGGGGCGGACAGTTTATACTTCAACAAATTCGGCACATACGACTCGCTCGGGGCGTATCAAAGCAAATCGTCGCCTTATTACGACTGGTATTATTTCAAAAAATTCCCCGACGAATACGCTTGCTGGTGGGGCTGCGACAACGTGCCCGACCTTAACAAAAGCAATAAGGATTACCGCGCTCTCGTGTTCGGCAAAAACGGCGTCGTCGAAAAGTGGCAGAAACTCGGCGCGGACGGGTGGCGACTCGACGTCGTGGACGAACTGCCGATTGATTTCGTAAATCTACTTATCAAAAAAATCAAATCGGTGAACAAAGACGCTCTCGTCATCGGCGAAGTCTGGGAAGACGCGTCGACGAAAGTAAGTTACGGCGAACTTCGGCCGTATCTTCTCGGCGATCAGCTGGACGGCACGATGAATTATCCGTTTATGAACGCGATTATCGCATACGTCCGCGACGGCGACGAAAAGTTTTTCAAAGACACCGTACAATCCATTCTTGAAAATTATCCGAAAGAAACGGTATATTGTCTGATGAATAGTTTGGGCACGCACGACACGGTAAGGATTATCAACGCGTTGTCGGACGTACGCGCGCACGGCTGGTCGAAAACGCACAAGCTCGGATACAAACTTCCCGACAGCGAATACGAAAAAGCAAAGAAAAAACTGTATCTCGCGTCGGTGTTGCAGTTCACGCTCCCAGGGATCCCGTCGATATTCTACGGCGACGAAGCGGGGCTTCAAGGGTTTGACGACCCGATAAACCGCCGTCCTTATCCGTGGGGCAGTGAAGACGAAGAAATCCTTGCTCATTACAGAAAACTCGGACGTATCCGCCGTGAAAACCGCGCGGTTTTTTCGGGCGGGTTCAATATGCGTGACGAAAACGGGCTTGTCGCATACGAGCGCGCGGGCGGCGACGACGAAATTCTCATTGCCGTAAACGCGGGCGCGGACGACAAAACTCTTATTATAAATAAAGAATATACAAGCCTTTATAATAATAAGGAATATAAAGACGTCGTGGACGTTCCCGCAGGCGCATTCGTTATCTTGAAGAAAAAATAAAAATTTTTCAAAAAAATTGATAATCACTATCATTTTTTGTTGACATATCCGAAAAATATGTTACAATAATGATAGTGATTATCGTTTTGAGGCAAAAATGAACTATTCCAAACAACGCGAAACAATATTAAAAGTTTTAAGGAGTACGCGCTCGCATCCGTCGGTGAACTGGATTTACGAAAACGTGAAAAAGGAAATCCCCGACGTCGGTCTCGCCACGGTTTACAGAAATCTGAGACAACTTGAAGCGGCGGGCGAAATAATGCGTATACAGGGCGACTTCCCCGAGGAGCGTTGGGACGGATTTGCACACAATCACGCGCACTTCGTCTGTACGAAATGCAAAAAAATCCTCGATATGGATATCGACGGAAACCTTAAACTTAAAATACTTTCGGCGTGTCCCGTGAAAGCCGACGATTTTTACGTCGTATATACGGGTACCTGCGACGAATGTAATAATAAAACAAATTAAAAATAAAACAATTCGGAGGAACTTAAAATGAAAAAATTTGTATGTCCTGTTTGCGGATATTCTGTAATAGCGGAAACTGCGCCCGAGAAATGCCCCGTATGCGGCGTTCCCGGCTCAAAATTCAAGGTTGAAGAAGCCGACGCGGAAATGACCTGGGCGGCAGAACACGTCGTAGGCGTTGCAAAAGACGTCGATCCCGAAATCAAAAAAGGTCTTGTCGACAACTTTAACGGCGAATGCTGCGAAGTAGGTATGTATCTTGCGATGGCGCGCGTCGCTCACCGCGAAGGTTATCCCGAAATCGGTCTGTATTACGAAAAAGCCGCTTGGGAAGAAGCGGAACACGCCGCAAAATTTGCGGAACTTCTGGGCGAAGTCGTCACCGACAGCACCAAAAAGAATCTGGAACTTCGCATCGCGGCGGAAAACGGCGCAACCGCAGGCAAAACCGAACTTGCGGGCATGGCGAAAAAGCAAAACCTTGACGCAATCCACGACACCGTTCATGAAATGGCGCGCGACGAAGCCCGTCACGGCAAAGCCTTCCAGGGACTTTACAACCGTTACTTCAAAAAATAACACCGTGAAAGCGGAATAAATACCTAACACCCTAAAAAAGGAAGTCGGATTTTTCCGACTTCTTTTTTTGTCTTGAAAGGCGGAAACGCGCGGGTTATTCAAACGGGGAGGATTATTTTTTTTGAAAGGTAAATCAAAATAAATCAATTTTATTTACATAGTTTATTTTGATATGTTATAATACGTATATATATTTTTTATATGGGAGAAGTTATGAGAAAGAAAAAATCACCCGAAGCGGTTGAAGCCGACGGGCAAAAAACTTTGAAACTCGATTATCCGCAAACTTTCAAAGTAGGGTTTGCATTTGCGATTATCATGCTGTTCTGGACGGCTTACGACTTTGTCGTGCCACTTCTTCTGGAACACGCATACGGGTTGTCCAACGCAATGCGCGGTTTCATTATGGGGCTTGACAACCTTTTGTCATTGTTTATGTTGCCGCTTTTCGGCAAAATTTCGGACAAAGCCAACGGAAAACTTGTCAAAAAATGGGGACGTCGCACGCCGTTTATCGTCATCGGCACGATTGCTTCCGTCGTATTGATGGTTTTCGTGCCAATCGCCACGATGAAACAGCAGGAAAAAGGCATGGCGAAAAAAGCCGAAATCGAGGCTTTACGCAACGACGACGCTTTCATGAGCGATCTGCTTGGCAGATGGTATGACGACGCCGCTGCGGGAAAGAAAGGCTCGGCGAATTATTGCGACCTCGATTATCTTAAACAAAACAAAATAGACGGCAAAGCGATTGATCGCGACGCGTTCATTAGCATCCGTTTCGACAGCAAGCTCAAAGCAAAATCCGGCTTTTTAGGGCTCGGCGGCACGACGTATACTTACGACGGCGTTGAAATCGAAACCAAAAAGGAAGACGGCAAAGTCGTTCTTGTCGGGAATGCGCCAAACGGCAAATCTTATCAAAGCATAAAGGAAAACAACGACCATTACAACAAATACGTCGCGGCGGGTATGAACAACTATATTTCCGACGAAATTCACGAAAATATTACGAAAACGTCGGAAGGCAAATCCAGCCTTGCGATTTATATGGTGATTTTGCTGCTTGTCCTTATCGCGATGGCAACGTTCAGAAGCCCGGCGGTCGCGCTTATGCCCGACGTCACGCCCAAACCCTTGCGCTCGCAGGCAAACGCGATTATCAATCTTTGCGGCGGTGCAGGCGGTGCGATTGCGTTTATTATTTACACCGTCGCGCTTATGTTCCCGCTGACGGTCAATACTTATACGATTATTTTCGCTTCGGTGGCGGCGGGTATGCTGCTGCTCCTTGGCGGCTTCCTTGCTTTCGTTAAGGAAAAGAAACTTGTCGCGAAATGTCAGGAAATCTGCAAAGAATACGGCATCGACGACTTTGACGAGGGCGAAGAAGACGCAAAAGCAACCTTTGCGGAAGAACTTATCGCAGAAGGCGAAGGCAACGAAGAAGAAGCGAAAGAGCTGGAAGCAAAGCGTGTCAGAAAACAACACAAATCCCCGAAAGTCTGGTGGAACGAGAAAACCGACGAAGAAAAGGGCAAACTCAAATCGTTCTGGCTTATTCTCGCGTCGATATTCATGTGGTTTATGGGATACAACGCAATCTCGTCAAACCTTTCGGTCTACACCACCAAAACGCTTAACCTGTCGGCAGGCGTGGCGTCCATTATCTCGGGCGTGAGTATGGGCATTTCCGCAATCGCGTTTATTCCCGTCGGCGCGCTCGCGGCGAAAATCGGCAGAAGAAAATCAATAATGCTGGGCTTTGCTCTGGCGGTCATTTCCTTCTTCCTTATTTTCTTCTTTGTCCACGCCGGCGAAAAAGCGATTGTCCCCGCAGTACTGTTCGCGCTGTTTTATCTTATCGCGGGATTCGGTCTTATCATTGCAAACGTCAACACGTTCCCGATGGTTACCGAACTTTCCACCGCTGAAACCGTCGGACAATACACCGGATACTATTACACCGCAACGATGTCAGCGCAGGCAATCACCCCGTTCATCGCGGGCCTTATCATGGACAACAGCAAAAACGAAATGTTGTTCCTGTACAGCGCGATCTGCATTATCATCGCAATCGTATTGATGATGTTCGTCAAACACGGCGACAGCAAACCTATTCCCAAAAAGAATAAACTGGAACAATACGGCGACCTTGTCGACTCCGATTGATAAAAGACGATACAAATGCCACCGCAACCGCGGTGGCATTTTGCAAAAAACAACTTAAAACATACTTTAATCATCACAAAATAATCATATAAAGTGTGTCTGTTGCAACAAAATGGCAAATAAGAAACCGAAAAACACCAAAAACGCCAAGGCGAAAACCGCAAAAAAGACGAACGAGCAAATCGCGGTAGAGGGCGCGGTGAACGCCGCGAAAAAACTGCATAAGAAAAATCCGAAACTGCTTATCGCAATCGTTGCGATTGTGGTAACCGCCGCGATTATCGTCGGCGCGCTTTACCTCGTGAAGCCCGAGTGGTTCAGAGGACCGATGCCGGAAAGCGGACAACTTGTCGTGCATTACATCGACGTCGGACAGGGCGACTGCATTTACGTTGCGTTCCCCGACGGCACCGATATGCTTATCGACTGCGGCAGCGAAAAAGGGCGCAAAGAGTATGAAACGTCCGCTATAAGCGATTTGAAAGAACTCAACCCCGACGGCAAAATCGACCGCGTTATGGCGACGCACAGCGATACCGACCACATTTCGTATCTTGACGAAGTGCTCTCCGAATTTCAGGTGGGCAACGTTTATATGCCCAACATCAGGTCGAACAACCTTGACAAAAGCGTGAAAATCGGCGGGCGCGACGTGAAAGTCGGCAACCTTGACGCAAGCAAACTCAAAAAGTTTACCGATAAAGATACGATTGACACGAATACCTATACCGAATTTTTCATTGCGGCGTTGTCGGAGCCGAATTGCAATATCACGCTCAATATCGGAAAATACGAAATACGGGGACAAGATTATACGTTCACTTTTTATTGTTTGTCGCAGGAAGAGTGGGACAGCAGAAATCTGAAAAGCGCAACGCAAATAAACGCCGTGTCGCCGATAGGTATCCTCGAATATGCGGGAAGACGGCTTGTGTTTACGGGCGACAGCAACAACAGCAACGAAAAGTATTATTGCGAAACTTACCCCTACGTGGACTGCGACGTACTGAAAGTCGCGCACCACGGAAGTCGTACTTCGTCGTCCGAAGAGTTTTTGCAACACGTCAAGTGCGAATACGCCGTGATTTCGGTCGGCGACGGGAACTCTTACGGTCATCCCGAACAGGAAGCGCTTGTCCGCCTTAAAGAAAACGGCATACAAAAAATCCACCGCACCGACAAGTGCGGAAACGTCGTTCTCACGGTGTCGCACACGGGCGAAATGGCATTTTCGTGCGAAAAACAATGCGCCGCGTGATTTAGTTGCGAAAAGTGAAAATTGCGGTTATAATATCATAAAGGTATGAAAAGGAATATTTTAATCACCGGATTTGACAATAAACTGACCGAAAACGTCGCAAGAGAACTTGCCGACTGTCTTTCGCTGTATTATTTATCCATTCCCGACCTTACCTTATATTACGCAAACCGCGCGTCGAAGGAAGTCGTCTTAAAGGAAGGCGGCAACAAACTGTACGAAAAGTACGTCAACATCGCCGTAAAGGACGCCGTGGAATTTGAAAGCATGGTTGCGGCGGCGGACTTCACCGACCTGAAACTCACGCATATAAAGGCACTGGAAGACACCGCGCTTATCGTTTTTTTGGGCGAAAGTTTCACGACTCTTCAAAAGCACGGCGTAAAAATATTGAAAGACGTCGCAAATCACAGCAGATACAAATATAAATACGGCTACGACGTGTACGTGAACGCCGACGCCGTCAGAAAGAAAGATTTGACAGAAGTTATTTTGAAAGAAATAACCTCGTATTACGGAGGGTAAAATGGCAAAATTCGACATCGACCTTGTCGGCAAGGTGGGAAGCCTTGCGCTTATCGATAAGGCGTACGGCGACATAAATTACTCGACAATCGCGCGCATTTCACGCGAACTTTGCCCCGGTATCATATGGGTTACGTCGGGCGCGACGGAAATCGGCAGGCTCGACTTCATCAAGCGCACCGGACGGGAACTTACCGGCAGCGACGAAGACAACAAAACCGACTATTCCGCGCAAGGTCAATCCGTGCTTATGGGGTGGTATCGTCAGTTTGTTGACAGCCGTTTCAGCTTGCGCCAGATTCTTGTGGAGCACCAACACTTCAACGACGCCGAAAAAAGAGAATATCTTAAAAAGGTGCTTTTGCGTTGTCCCGAAGAAGACGCGATTCCCATCATAAATTACAACGACGCCGTGTGCTATGAGGAAAACCGCAAAATGGAAATCCGCGCGCTTATGAACGAAAAGAAAAGAGCGGTGGAATGCGTCGATAACGACGAAACCGCAAGTCAGATCGCGTGTCTTGTCAACGCCAAACGTTTGCTGATTCTGACAAGCGTCAACGGTATTTACACCGATATTTCCGACGAAAATTCCCTTGTCAGAGAAATCAACGGGAAGAACACGGAAGAGCTTTTGAAAAACATCGAAGAGTACAGAAAGTTCTGCCACGGCGCGTCCAGAAAGGGCGCAAACGGAGCGGGCGCGAAACTGGAATACATCAAAGCCCCCGTCGAAAAAGGCACGGAAGTCATCATCGCCAACAGTAAGTTTTCAATCCGCGATATTTTGGAAGAAAACGTCCCCGCAACCCGCATAAGAGTAAGATAACAATACAAAACGCCGCGATAAAGCGGCGTTTATGCAATTAAGGAATATGTATAAAGTTTTTAAAAGTTATGAACTCGACAACCCGTCGCAATACGATTGGTTCAGAAAGTTTTCAAATCCGTGTTACGGAATGAACGTCAAAGTCGACGTCACGGAAGTCGTGAAAACGTCGAAGGAAAGCGGCACGAGTTTCTTTGCAAACGTGCTGTTTCTTCTGACGACGGCGTTGAATTCCGTGCCGGAAATGCGTATGCGCGAGGTCAAAAACGAAATCCGCCTTTACGACATAATCAATCCGACTTTCACCGTTATGACCGACAGCGGAAAGTTTGTCAATGCCGGCTTTAAGATGACGAACGACTATAAGGAGTTTTACGACACCACCCGCCGCATTATCGATGAGAAAAAGAAACAAACGACGTTTACGGCGGAATACAACGACTCCTCGGATTACGACGATTATTATATGACGTGTCTGCCGTGGATTTCGGTTGAAAGTCTTATGCACCCGTTACCCGACAATAATATTGAGTCGTCGTCGTGCCCGAGAATCGGCTGGGATAAATACCGCGTAGAAAACGGACGGTACGTTATGACGCTGAACATTACAGTGAGCCACTGTTTCGTTGACGGGAAACGCCTTTCCGACGCGTTTGCCGCAATCCAACGTAATTTCGACAACGCCGCCACGCTTTTAAGATAAACCGCATTACGGGCGGAAAATACATAAAACAAAATCATATATGCCGAAAACGGCAATAAAAAACCCTCGCACAAGCGAGGGTTTTTGTTTGGTAAAATTATTCGTGTTTTGCCATTTCGCTGTATTCTTCGTAGCGGATACGAGCTTCTTTTTCGTTCCTTGCGAAGAGTTCTTTCGCGACTTCGGGTTTCGCCTTTGCAAGTTGTGCGTAGCGGTTTTCGCCCATAAGGAACGCCTGATAATCGCCGGTCGGTTTCTTGCTGTCGAGGCTGAACGGATTTTGTCCTTTTTCGATGAGCGAGGGGTTGTAGCGATAAAGCTGCCAATATCCGCTTTCAACCGCAAGTTTTTCCTCGTTTTGCGATTTGCTCATATTGATACCGTGGTTGATGCACGGCGCGTAGCAAATGATAAGGGAAGGTCCATGATACGCTTCGGCCTCGGAAATAGCCTTGACGAATTGCGCTTTGTCCGCGCCCATGGAGCATTCTGCGACGTAAACGTATTCGTAAGTCATGGCGATTTTACCAAGGTCTTTCTTCTTTGTGAGTTTGCCGCCTGCCGCGAATTTTGCGACCGAGCCCGTCGGGGTGGATTTACTTGCCTGTCCGCCGGTGTTGCTGTAAACTTCGGTGTCGAGAACGAGAATATTTACGTCTTCGCCCGACGCGATAACGTGGTCGAGTCCGCCGTAGCCGATGTCGTATGCCCAGCCGTCGCCGCCGAAGATCCAAACGGATTTCTTGATAAGGCAATCTTCGCGTTTAAGGATTTCTTCGATAAGAGCGTCCGCGTCTGCGCTTGCGCCTTTTTGCGCGGTGATGACTTTCACGAGTTCCGCCGCGGTGCGTTTGCTGCCTTCGGCGTCGTTCATGTTGTTGATCCAGTTGTCGCAGGCTTCCTTGCAATCCGCGTTGTCTTTAAGGACGAGGGCGAGTTGTGCAACGAGGTCTTTCAGTTCGTTACGTCTGTATTTGTAAGCAAGGTTGATGCCGTAGCCGAATTCCGCATTGTCTTCAAACAAGCTGTTCGACCAAGCGGGGCCGTGACCTTTCTTGTTCTTCGAATACGGGCAGGTAGGCGCGCTTCCGCCGTAGATTGACGAGCAACCCGTTGCGTTTGCGATGACCATTCTGTCGCCGAAGAGTTGGGTGATGACCTTGATATAAGGAGTTTCGCCGCAGCCTGCGCATGCGCCCGAGAACTCGAACAAAGGTTGTTTGAACTGGCTGCCTTTGACGGTGTTGACGTTGAAGTCCGCGGGGGTGTCGGGAAGATCGACCGAGTAATCCCAGTTCTTTTCTTCGCCGTTCTTCAAAGCGTCTTCCAAGGGAATCATTGTAAGGGCTTTTACCTTTGCGGGGCAAACGTTCGCGCAGCTTCCGCAACCGGTACAGTCAAGGGCGGAAACCTGCATTCTATATTTGAAGCCCTTAAAGCCCGTCGCGTCCTTCGTAACGAAGGTTTCGGGAGCGTTTTCAAGAACTTCCGCGGGTTGAAGCACGGGGCGGATTGCCGCATGCGGGCAAACGAACGCGCACTGGTTGCACTGGATGCAGTTTTCGCTGATCCAAGCGGGGACGTTGACTGCAACGCCGCGTTTTTCAAAACGAGTGGTTGCGGTGGGAACGTGGCCGTCGGCTTCGATTTCGGAAACGGGAAGGCTGTCGCCTTTTTGTGCGAGCATAGGTTCGACAAAAGCCTTGTAGTAAGGATCGTCGGTGACGGGTTTGACTTCCGCGCCGGTGGTTGCGTCTTTCCAACTTTCGGGATATTTAACCTCGACAAGTCCGGAGACCGCGTCGTCGATTGCCGCAAAGTTCATGTTTACGACCGCTTCGCCTTTCTTGCTGAAAGACTTGACGACGAATTCTTTCATATGTTTGTTGGCTTCTTCATAGGGCATTACGCCTGCAAGATAGAAGAACGCCGACTGCATCGTGGTGCTGATACGGTTGCCGAGACCGATTTTGGTGACGATGTCGATTGCGTCGATGGTATAGAACTTAATGTGTTTTCTTGCGATGGTGCGCTTCATTTCGGCGGGGAGCATAGCGTCCATTTCTTCGGGCTTCCAGATGCTGTTCAGAAGGAAGGTGCCGCCGTCTTTAAGGTCGCTGACCATATCGTACTTTGTGACGTAGGAAGGATTGTGGCAAGCCACGAAATCCGCCGTGTCGATAAGATAGGACGATTTGATGGGAGTGTCGCCGAAACGCAGGTGCGATACCGTCAGACCGCCCGACTTTTTGCTGTCGTATGCGAAGTATGCCTGAGCGTATTTTTCGGTGTAGTTACCGATAATCTTGATGCTGTTTTTGTTGCTGCCGACCGTGCCGTCGGAGCCGAGTCCGTAGAACTTGCAACGGATTGCGTCGTTCGGGGAAGCGTCGATTTTTTCAACGACTTTCAGCGAAGAATGAGTCACGTCGTCGTTGATACCGACCGTGAAGTGGTTTTTGTTTTCGCCGCCCATGTTTTCATAGATGGCGTTGATCATCGAAGGATTGAATTCCTTGCTGCCCAAACCGTAACGGCCGCCGAGAACTTTCACGCCGGTAACGCCTTGTTCTGCAAGTGCCGCGACGACGTCGAGGTACAAAGGCTCGCCAAGGCTGCCGCTTTCTTTCGTCCTGTCCATGACGGAGATGTATTTGCAGGTTTTGGGAAGTGCCGCAACGAGTTTGTCCGCGCGGAACGGGCGGTAAAGACGAACTTTGATAAGACCGACTTTTTGTCCTTTCGCGTTAAGGTAATCGACGGTTTCTTCGGCTGCTTCCGCGCCGCTGCCCATAATGACGATAACCTTTTCGGCGTCTTTTGCGCCGTAGTAATCGAACAGGTTGTATTTACGGCCGGTGATACCCTCGACCTTTTTCATCATTTCTTCCACGATTTCGGGAACGGCGTCGTAGTATTTGTTGCCGGCTTCGCGTCCCTGGAAGTAAATATCGGGGTTCTGAGCGGTGCCGTTAAGTTGCGGATGCTCGGGGTTCAGAGCGCGTTTTTTGAACTTTTCGATATCCTTCATATCGACGATTTTCTTGATGTCTTCGTAGTCGATCATTTCGATTTTCGAAACTTCGTGCGAGGTGCGGAAGCCGTCGAAGAAGTGAAGGAAAGGTACGCTTGCGCGAAGGGTTGAAAGGTGTGCGACGAGAGCCAGATCCATGACTTCCTGAACGCTGCAACTTGCAAGCATTGCAAAGCCCGTCTGACGGCACGCCATAACGTCGCTGTGGTCGCCGAAAATGTTAAGCGCGTGATAAGCAAGCGCACGTGCGCTTACGTGGAAAACCGAGGGCAATAATTCGCCGGCGATTTTGTACATATTGGGAATCATCAACAGTAAGCCCTGGCTTGCCGTGAAAGTGGTGGTCAGCGCGCCAGCCGAAAGACTGCCGTGTACGGCGCCCGCTGCGCCCGCTTCGGATTGCATCTCGGCGATGCGAACCTTTTGACCGAAAATGTTTTTTCTGCCCGCAGTTGCCCACTCGTCGGCGTTTTCTGCCATAGGCGAGGACGGCGTGATGGGGTAGATTGCGGCAACTTCGCTTAAAGCGTAAGCGATATGAGCGGCCGCGGTGTTACCGTCAATGGTCATTTTTGTACTCATTTGAACCTCCGTTTGTTTATAACGTATAAATTTTACGATATATAGATAAATAAATTAATTATGCAAGCGTAATTATAAAATTTCGCTCTTAAATTGTCAACCTTATTCGTTACACAAACCATTGTATTTATACAATATTTTTTATTGCCGTCAATATCTTTGCCAAAATCGCCGCGTTATGCTACAATATTTCCGATTGAGGTTTTATGGAAATCATTAAGGTCGAAAACGTAAGCTATCGCTATAAGTCGTACGATTCGAAGCCCGTCGACGCTTTGAAAAACGTCTCCTTTTCGGTAAACGAAGGGGAGTTTTTGGCATTGGTCGGCGCAAACGGCAGCGGAAAATCCACGCTTGCGAAGCATCTTAACGGGCTTCTTCTGCCGCGTTCGGGCAACGTTTTCGTTTTCGGTCATAACACGAAAGACGACAAAGATATTTACGAAATCAGGAAAAACGTCGGCGTCGTGTTTCAGAATCCCGACAACCAGATGGTTGCGAGCATCGTTGAAGACGACGTGGCTTTCGGTCCCGAAAACCTGGGAGTCCCGCGTGAAGAAATCGGCCGTCGCATCACCGACGCGCTGACAGCCGTAAACATGCTGGAATATCGCCGCGCGACGCCGCACAATATGAGCGGCGGACAAAAACAGCGTATCGCGATTGCGGGGATTCTTGCAATGAAACCGCGCGTTATCGTGCTTGACGAATCCACGTCGATGCTCGATCCCGCAGGTCGTCGCGACGTCATGAACGTCGTGAAAAAACTCAATAAGGAAGAAGGAATTACCGTCGTGCATATCACCCATCACATGGACGAAATCGTGGATTGCGACAGGGTAATCGTTATGAAAGACGGCAGCAAAGTTTTTGAAGATTCGCCAAAAGAACTGTTTAAGCAGGACGTTTCGCAATATAAACTCACTCTTCCGTTGATAAACCAAATTTACGTCAAACTGAAAGAAAGGGGGGCTGTCGGAGAAGCCGACGTGTTGCACGCGGCTGATCTGATTGACGCGATATGTCGATAGTAATTGAAAATCTGTCATATGTATATTCCCCCAAAACCCCGTTCGAGCATAAGGCGCTTGACAATATTTCGCTCACGGTCGAAGACGGCGATTTTTTGGGAATCATCGGCGCGACGGGCAGCGGAAAATCCACTTTCATCCAGCACCTTAACGGGCTTATAAAACTCACGTCGGGCAAAATTACCGTCGACGGGATCGAGTTGCACAACAAGCCCGATTTGAAAAAACTCCGCGCGGAAGTCGGCATGGTTTTCCAGTATCCCGAATATCAGCTTTTTGACGAAACGGTGGAAAAAGACGTGTCGTTCGGCCCGAAAAATCTGGGGCTCAAAAAGGACGAAATCGCCGAAAGGGTGAAAGAAGCCGTCGAAACGGTGGGGCTCGATTACGAACAATTCAAAGAACGTTCGCCGTTTGAACTGTCGGGCGGACAAAAACGCCGCGTCGCAATCGCCGGCGTTATAGCAATGCGCCCGCAAATTCTCGTTCTGGACGAGCCTACGGCAGGGCTCGATCCCGTCGGCCGCATCGAAATGTTCGACCTTATCGCGAAATTGAAAGAAACCACCGTAAAAACCATAATAATGGTGTCGCACAATATGGACGAAATAAGTGAGGTCGCAAACAAAATCGCCGTGCTCGAACACGGAAAATTGCGGTTTCACGGCACGCCGAAAGAACTTTTCAAACACGCGGAAGAACTTGAAGAAATCGGGCTGGATATTCCGACCGCGATAAAACTTAAAAACGAGCTGAAAGCGCGCGGCGTCGAACTTTCGGACGACATCGTTACGGCAAACGACTTTGTGGAAGCCGTCGTAAAGTGGAGGGAGAAAAGATGAAAGACCTGACTTTCGGACAATATTATCCTTCCGATTCCGTCGTGCACCGCATGGACGCCCGCGTCAAAATTCTTCTGATGATTTTATATATCGCGGCGATTTTCTTTATTTCGAGTTACTTCGGATACGCCGTAACGCTCATATTTATTCTGGCGTTTTCGCTTGTTTCGAAAGTGCCGATCACGAAGATTCTGAAATCGGTGAAGCGCATTACGGTGATACTTGTAATCACCGCGCTGCTCAACCTGTTTTTCGTGAAGACGGGCAAAATCATCGCGCACTGGTGGATATTCACAATTACCGATTACGGACTTAATTATGCCATAATGATGGCTTTAAGGCTCACTTTTTTGGTTATCGGCACAACTTTCCTTACTCTTACGACAACTCCTACGGAACTTACGGACGGGCTTGAAAGCCTTATGACTCCGCTGAAATACGTCAAAATTCCCGTGCACGATATCGCCGTAATCATGTCGATTGCGTTAAGGTTTATCCCGACTCTTATGGAAGAAACGCAAAAGATTATGAACGCGCAGAAGGCAAGGGGCGCAACGTTCGACACTGGGCATCTGCATCAGCGCGCGAAGGCGCTTTTGCCCGTGCTTATCCCGCTTTTCGTCAACGCGTTCAGGCGTGCCGACGAGCTTGCGTTCGCGCTGGACGCAAGGTGTTACAACGCAACCGAAAACCGCACGAAATACAAGGTGCAGAAAATCAAAGGCTCGGATATAGTCGGCATACTTGTCGTCGGCGGATACCTTGCGCTGGTCATTGTCGACAAGTACGTTTTCGGGGGATTGTTCTGATGAAACGCTATAAAATCACCGTATCGTATCTCGGCACGAATTACTGCGGCTGGCAGACTCAGAAAAACGGAACGAGCGTTCAAAGCGTGCTGGAAAACGCGTTTTCAAAATTGTTTGGCGCAAAAACCGCCGTTACGGGCAGCGGCAGGACGGACGCCGGGGTGCATGCTCTCGGACAAGTCGCGCACTTCGACGCGGAAACGTCGATCCCTGCCGAAAAAATTCCTTTTGCGATAAACACTATGCTCCCCGAAGACGTCAGGGTTTTGAGTTGCGAGGAAGTATCTCCCGATTTTCACGCAAGGTTTCAGGCAAAAGAAAAAACGTACGTTTATAAACTTTATCTGTCGCCGCATCTCAATCCGCTGAAAAACGCCACGGCGGAAAACGTATGCGTCCCCCTTGATTTTGCGGAAATGGAAAAAGCCGCGCGATTTATCGAAGGCACGCACGATTTCAGGTGTTTCGAGGCGTCGGGAAGCAGCGTAAAGGACACCGTAAGGACGGTTGCAAAAGTCGAAATAATAAAAAACGGCGAGGACGTCGAAATCAGAGTTACGGGCAACGGATTTTTGTACAATATGGTGCGGATTATCGCAGGCACGCTCGTTGACGTCGGCAAAGGGAAAATCGCCGCAAACGACGTCGAAGACATAATAAAATCCGGCGACAGGGTGCGCGCGGGCAAAACTCTTCCCGCAAAAGGGCTCACGCTTTATTCGGTGAAATACAAATAATTTCGGCCGGAAAACGTTAAATTCGCCGAAAAAACAATCTTTTGACGTCGAAAATGACGTTTTATGCTTGACAACAATTTTTTTCTTGGATATTATATATAAGTCAAATTTAGGATTGTACATTGGTTATAAAGTTAGCCCCTTGTAATTATTGTACGCCCAAAACGCTTACATTTTAATTGTTAGGAGGTCTTTACCATTATGAAAACTTATATGGCAAAGCCCGCGGAAGTCGAAAGAAAGTGGTATGTGGTCGACGCTACCGATATGGTTCTCGGTCGTCTTGCAAGTCAGGTCGCGATGGTTCTTCGCGGAAAAAATAAACCCACGTTCACTCCCAACGTCGATACGGGCGATTACGTCATTATCATCAATGCCGATAAGGTTCGCCTCACCGGTAAAAAACTTGAAAAGAAATACTACCGTTATCATACGGGTTACATCGGCGGTCTCAAAGAAGTTCAATACAAGAAACTTATGGCCGAAAAACCCGAATTCGTCGTATACAAAGCCGTCAAGGGTATGCTTCCCAAAAACGCTATCGGCCGTACGATGATTAAAAAACTCCACGTGTATGCCGGCAACGAGCATAATCATCAGGCACAACAGCCCGTTGAGTTGAAGTTCTAATGAGGTGTAATTATGGCAACTAAAAAAACCGCAAAGAAAAAAGTTCAATATTGGGGCACCGGCCGTCGTAAAAAGGCCATCGCCCGCGTTCGTCTTATCCCCGGCGGAGAAGGCGCAATCGTAATCAATAAACGCGATATTACCGAATACTTCCCGCAGGACACGATGAAACTTATCGTCCGTCAACCCCTTGTTCTCACGAACACGCTTGACAAATACGACGTTTTCGTAAACGTGTGCGGCGGCGGCTACACCGGTCAGGCAGGCGCAATCCGTCACGGCATCGCCCGCGCTCTTATCGTTGCAGAACCCGAACTTCGCAGCGCGCTTAAAAAGGAAGGTTACCTTACCCGTGATCCGCGTGCGAAAGAACGTAAGAAATACGGCCTTAAAAAAGCAAGAAAGGCTCCGCAGTTCAGCAAACGTTAATTTTCATTTCAAAATCGAAACCCGTCTTCGGACGGGTTTTTTGTTTGGAAAATCCGCGCTTCTTTTTTACGGAATTTTGCGACAACGGTTGAAAGGCGCCGTGCGATGTGGTAAAATATCCCTATGAGAAAAACTGCGCTTGTGACGGGTATGCATACGAGCCTTGCGTATCTCGTCGCCGAAAAACTTATAAAAGACGGAAATATGCGCGTGATTGCGCCCGTGCGCGTGCGTGAAAGCGACCGCGTCGACGCACTTATCCGAAATTACGGCGAAAACGTCATTGTCAGCGATTTCTCGCCGCTTGATTTTCAGGAAGCGAAGGAACTTGTCGCGGCAGCCGATTATATATTGAACCTTGATTTCGTCGGCATGCCCGAAAGCGAGCATTTTCCCGATTTTGCGGAAAAGGTCAATTATTTTTATACGAAAAACCTTGTCGACGCCGTTATCGAAACGGGCTCGGACGCAAAGATTATCGAGCTGTCGACAACGGGCATATACGGCGGAAGAACGATGAAACGGCCGTACGCGGCGGTCGGACACCCCGCAATGCCGGCGTATTACGACCTTGCGAGCGTGTCGAAACTTCGCGGCGAAAGATACCTTGTCGAAAGCGGAATAAAAGGTTTTTACGTGCTCCGTACCGCCCCCGTCGCGGACGAAACTTTTGTAAAACGCATGCTTGACGGCGCGATGATTTTCAAAAATCCGCTTGACGCGCCCGCCGAGTTTATCACGGCGGAAGAACTGTCGGAAGTGATATTCAGGCTTGTCGTAAGCATTGACGAAAACGAAAAGAAAGTGAAAGAAAACGCGATTTACGACGTCGGCTGCGGCGAGCGCGAAATATATCGCGATTTCGTCGCGAATATTGCGGGAAAACTTAAACTCAACGTCGATAAAATCGCCGAGCCGAGATGGTTTGTAAAACGGTGCGGATTCGGCGCGTGGATAAAGGACGGGCGTGTTTTGCAAGACGCATTCGGCATTGAAAAAGTCAGTGTCGAAAGATATATCACCGAAAACTTGGTAAAAAACTCAAATCGCATATTCGGCACTTTATCACCGCTTATTAAGAAGTTTATTGTGTCAAAACTGTCGATTATGACAAATTCGCCGTACTATTGGCAGGAAAACGGAATGAACGACAGGGTTAACGTTTTTTACGGCGGATACGACAAAATAAGGGAACTTCCTTTGAAAATCTCGGACGTTTCGATAACCCAAACGGAAGGCGGCGATCCGCCCGGATTTTACGAGAGCGAAAACTCGCCGTATCTTACCGAAAACGACCTGAAAGCTTATGCGGCGGCGCGCGGCGGAAAATGCTTTGACGTGAGTACCCGCGGCGTGGATTTCAAGCGCAAAACGCTGTGGGAATGTGCAAACGGCCATACCTTCAAAATGACGCCGTACGGCGTGCTTTGCGGTGGATACTGGTGCGGCGAATGTATGACGCCCGCCCCGTGGAAGTATTTTGAAAGCGTGAAAAAATCCGATTATCACAATTTCTTTTATAAGGAAGAGTTTTTGCCGTACGAAGAATACGTCATATCCGCAAACGATTATCACGACGTAATGCGCGAAGACTCCGCCGAAAAAAACCTGAAACCCGACAAAATCAAAAAATTCAAAAAAGGCTGAAATGGAAAATATCTTATTCGTTTATGAAAATCAACTGCCCGATAACTTTTCGGAAAACGTCGAAAAAGCGGGAATAACGCCGCTACTTTCAAAAGTCGGCGAAGAATTGAATTTCGACAAAATCGACGCCGTCGCGTATTTCGGCGAAAACAAGGATAATCTGAAAACCGTTGTCGAAAAAGCCGTCGAAAGCGGCGTGAAGCGCGCGGTTTACGTTGCGAGCGCGATTTGTTACTTCAACAGGCGCAATCCCGGTCAAAATCTTGAAAAACATCCGTTTGTGAAAAATCAGACCGATTGTGAAAACGCAATCCTTGCTTTTTCGGACAAAATATCGGTGTCGGTTGCGGAAATTCCTTTGGCGTATCCGCTTCCGAAAGAAATATTTACAATCGGCGGCGTACCTGCGCTGAAATTCAGGAATTTTTATCTGACTTTTGACGGGGGATATCCCGAAATCAGCGACGAAAGCGCGGCTGAGAGCGTTTTAAGCGTGATATTGAACGGCAAAAACGGCGTGATATATCCGCTTTGCGACAAAAACGCGAAGTTCAAGGCGATGCTGAACGAAAAGTATCCCGACGTAAAGGTGTACGAATTTCCCGAAGAATTGTGGTGGGTGCTTGCGTTAAGGGCAAAATCGTCGCTCAAAAAGGCGGGGTTGACCGCGAAGACCGACATAAAGACGCTTTACAAGAAAGACCTGTACGAAAACTACTTTTTCGATGATACGGAAGTAAGAAAGGCTCTCGGCTACAAATAAGAGTTTGATTGCCGAATAATTGAAAAATGCCCGAAAAGTGTCCCGTTGACACGGATCGGGCTTATTTTTGCCGTAAAATGTGTCAACAGGACAGATGAATTGACACAATATTGCGCTGCACGGAATACTGCAACGGGTAGTGTTTGTCAAAGACAAGCATAATCCGCAACGTGCCCGAGGCGCAAACTGCGCTTTTGAAATCACGTTATAGGGGGCGATAACGTTCACTCTTATGCTTGTTTGCGCCTTTTTCTACACGCAAGTACAAAAGTATCTTGCGTGGGGTTTTATATGGTAGCCCTTCCGGGGGATTCTCACGTCGTTGCAACGCAACTCCTCAGAATGACATAAAGTGCGTTGCACGGAATAGCATAATGAGTGTGCGTCAATCAAACCATTGAAGTGATGCAAACAAAACCACACCGATTGCGTACGAAGTACTGTGTCATTGCGAGCGTAGCGTGGCAATCTCCCGGAAGGGTAACCTTGTGAAAAAATGGCTGAAATTCGTGGCGGAATTTTTGTTTTTGTCGGGTTTTGCGACGAAAATTGTCGTTTTTTACAACTGTCGAAAATTATTTTGGTTTCGTTTGCGGTTTTTAACGCTCGAAAAACACAACATATTGTGGTCGGAAAATTTTTGGAAGATTTTCGGTATTTTTCGTAGAAAAAAGTAACAACATTGTATTGACGGCGGGCATTTTTTCTTGTAGAATATAATTATCTATATATGTGAAATTGTGCAGGCCACGTTTCACGCACGCATATGTATGCGCATAAGGAGGCTATTATGAAACGCAACTCGATTTACAAGAAAGCGTTAGTGCTTGCGGCGGTGCTCGCCCTTGCGCTGATTCTTCTCGTAGGTTGTGGGCAAACGACGAGCGGGGATTCCAACCTCAATCAGTTCGTTAAGCCCGACACCGGTTCGCAACAGCAGACCGGAACGGTAAAGACGGCATTGTCCGGTAACGCTGCCAGACAACTGTTGCTGACCTCGATCATCAATGCAAAGACGGTCGAGCCGAACTCAAGGTACATAACGTTCTCGTTCGCACCGTACGTTTACGTCGAAAAGGAAGGCAAGACGGATAAATACACCGTCAGCGTCAAAGGTTCCATCGACACTCTCGGCGGACGCGATGACAAGCAATATCCCGTCAACGAAAGCGTAATGACCTTTGAAGTGCTGAAAGAAAGCGCCGACCTTACGACGGTTGTCCTTGGCATTTACGCAAAGGGCGGCGATATGTATATCGACTTCAACGACTACGCAACGGGCAAGGCGGTGCATCGTTACTACGTGTCCGATTCGGATATCGCATACGTAGTTGGGCTTTTTAAGGATATTCTCAACCAGCTGAAAATCGAAGAAGTGTTGACGGATTACGACCTTGGCAGCCTTATTAACGACGCAGGCGTTAAAAACCTTATTTCCACCATTCTCGGCACGAAAAGCGACGATAAACTCACGCTGTTCAATATTATGCTTTCCCTTATTTCCGAAAGCGGCAATTACTCCGTAACGAACGCCGACGGTTCGGTCGATCTCGTGATGCCCACGAAACTCAACGCGATTTTCACGAATAAGACCTTGCTTGAACAAGTCGGCAACGTCGTCAACGGCTTGCTGGGCAAACAATCCGACATTATCAAAGGCGTCGTCAACTTCCTTGTCGGCGATATTTTGTCGGGCAAAAAGACGCTTAACACGGCGTTTGTCGCGAATATCAGCAACAACCGTTTCCAGAAACTTGCATTGAACGTCGTCAGCACGAAAGGCGGCGTCGACAAGACGATGGAACTCGGCGTAGGCGGGCTGTCCAAATCGGCGGACTTCGCAAACGAAGTCAAAAATTCCATGCCCGAACTTGTCAAAGCGGACAGGAAGAATTACAGCTTCACGACGCTCAGTGCCGACCTTAACATAAATCTCGACATTGCAGCACAAAAATACAGCATTGAAAACATCGACGGCGCCGTTGGCGGCGCGATTGCCAAAGCCCTTGAAGGCATCACCGGCACGGAAATTTATAAAAAATCCGATGCTATTCAGATTCTCGAACCGCTCCAAATCAGCCTCCACCTCAAATTGCGTGCGGAAATCAACCTTAAAGATAACAAGAAAACCCGTGCAGTCATCGAACTGAACGGAAAAGATAAGAAAGGCAACGACAGGACCTATCTCGGTCTTTACTACATCGGCGCGGACAACGCGCTTTATGCCGATATGTCCGGACTCGGCGGCGGCAAAGCGATGATCCCCGATATCAATCTTAATCAGATTCTGAAAGACCTTATCGCGGCGAAAATCCCCGAAATCCCCAGCATAATGGAAATTATCGGCGGCAAAGGTTCGGGCGCGGCGTCGGGCGACGTCATTAACGCAGGGCTTATCGAAGCGGTTCAAACCGCAATGGATAACGGCGAACTTGTCGTGACGCACTACGGTCTTGCGGCGGGCGACGACGATTCGGCTGCTGTCGAAGAAACGGCAAGCCTTGACATTATGGCGCTTATCGGCTGCTTGAATATCGTCAAAGGCGACTCGACTCCGCTCACGGTGGAAAGCATTTCCGCAAGCCTTACGAAAGACGTAATCGCAGGTCTTATGGGCACACTCGGAATGAAACTTCCCATTGACCAACTTGACCTTAAAATTTACCAAACCCGCGAAGATTACGAAGCGGGCGAAGAAGGCTGGAAAATCGACGTCGCCGTCAATATGGCGACCGAAGAACGCGGACAAATTCTCGGCGCGAACGTCGGTTTGTTCCTTAACTACGGCAACCCCGATCCTTCGCTTGACGGATATCTCGAAGGAAAGGAATTCAAGAGCGCCGAACAAGGCGGCGAATATATCAACGCCGGTAAATTAACCTATAAAGACGGCGAATTCGACTTTGATCTGTGGGTAAGTATCGGGCTGGAACTCGAACTTGAATTCAACATCAGAGAAAACAGCGTACTTGACCTTTCCGCACTCGGAAAGCTTTTGTACAATCTTGCGTTGAAAGTGCAGTCTCCCGACGGCGTCAATGCGAAATTCAACCTTAAAATCAACGCCAACGCCAACGTAATGGCACTTGTAAACGCGATTAAGAACGGCGCGGACGTTGCAAAGATCCTCGGCGCAGTCGACGCGCGCATCGACATTACGACGGGCGAAGGACAAAACGCAAAAACGGCCGTATTGCTGCTTGAAGACGGCATGCTTTATCTCAACAGCAGCGACGGCGAATTCAGAAATTATAAAATCAATATTTTGGAAGCCCTTGGCGGAAACTTCAAACTTTTCGGCAAAGACGTTTCGGGCACCGGCAGCGCACTCGCATCGGGCGAAGGCGATACAACCGAAGGTGAAGGCGGCGACGCTCCCGCAACCGAAGAAAAGGCGAAGTTCGATATCGTAGGATTGCTTCTTGCAAACATCAGCTGCATTTCCGTAAACCGCGACAGACTGGAAGTTGCGATTGCGGATACGCTTATCACCGCGCTTCTTAACGGTCTGGGCGTCGATACGGAAATCGTGAAAGGGCTTAATTTCTCAAACAGCGGCACCGCGATTTCTCTGGAATACGACGGACTTAACCTGTCGAAACTCTGGCTGAAAGCAAACGTAGGCATTCAGCAGGGCGACAATGCGGCGCTCGGTCTCGGACTCGGTCTCGGACACATCGTGCTTACGGTCGGTCAGCGCAACCTTGCCGCACTTGGCGAACGTAATATTCTGGAAGACGAATATCAGGATCTCTTGAACGGCGGCAACGTATATCTCGGACTCGGCGCGGAAATCGACGTCGCGCTTGATGACGAAACTTACGTTCTTGAAGATTTGTTGGGCGCGCTTGTCGCGAACTTCGCGCTTGGCACGACAATCGACATCAAGGACGAAATCAAGGGCGGTTTGACCTTCAATATCGTTGCGGATATCGACATTTCCAGCAAACCCGACCAAAACGACTCCCGTATTCTCATCGAAATCAGGAAAAAATCGAACGGTAAAGTCTTCCTTGGTCTTTACTATGACCAGAAAACCACGACGCTGTATCTCAAAACGGACGACGGCACGATTATTCAGCCCGTCGCGTTGAAATTCGACCTTATCGGGCTCCTTGAAGGGCTTATCAACAAGGGCGACGGCACGGCGTCTGCGGACATCGACTTGTCCGAACTCAACCCCGTAATTCTCCTTGGCAACAAAGGCTTGCAGATTCAGGTAATGACGGGCGTTATGAAGCTTCTTGTCGGCGTGCTTGTCGGCGATATGAACGATTATATCGAATACAATGCTGGCGCAACGAGTTATAAATACTACGCTTACGACGCGAACACCGATTATATTGTTCTTAAAAACGCGTATCCGAAGGAAAATCCCGTCGGACAAAAAGACCTGTATCAGAGAAACGTCGATAAATATGTTTATGAAAACGGCGAATTCACGCTTAATAACGATTACGTCGGTAACGACTTCTTCGTAAAAGCGAAAGAAGGCAGTTTCTTCTACGTATTGAAAGACAATGCGACGGGTATCGACGAAAAATACTTTGAAAAGAACGCCGACGGAACTTTGAAAGAGTTTGCAAACTCCGGCAGAAAGTTCACGCTCATCGACGCTTCTAATAAGGATATATACGCGAGCGCGCCTAAGTACTATCAATCCGAATTCAAACGTGCGGACACTCTCATGTTCGATATGGATAAGGACGTGATGGAATTTACGAAAGGCTTTATCCCTGCGTACAACAAGACAAGCGGTCTTACCACCTACGTCAAAGTGGACGCTTCCAAACAGGAAGTCGCTCTTTACGAAGTCTTCAAGAAAGGCTCCACGATGAAAGACGTCTTTAACGAAAACGGCGAACCCACGGGCAAAACCACGGAAATGAAACTTAAATTGCCCGAACTCGGCGCATCTATCGTCATCGGTCAGATCGAAGACGGCGACGTGTCCGTGGTCGAAGGCGGCACAAAATTCAGCGGTATCGGCATCGGTATCTTCATTATGAGAAACGGCGCGACCGAACCTGTTTCCTATGTAGAAATCGCGGATGGCGAAGAATACACCGGAAAGAGATACGACCTTGTCAATGGTAAGTATCAGGAAGCGGCAGATGGCAAATATAAGCAAGTTTCGAACACCGCCGCAAACGTCGCAATCAAACTCGGCAACATTCAGCTTTCCGAAAAAACGTTCAAGGAAAACTACGGAGTAACCTTTGAACAGTTCATCGACGGTCTGAAAAACGAAAACCTTCCCCAAGCGGACGCAACGAATATTGCGGACCTTACCGTATACGTCAACGTGGAAGCGGGCATCGAAATCGGCGCAATCAAGACGGCGGCGGGTGGCGACACCTGGGCGATCGGCGGCTTGCTTTCGGGCATTGTCGGCGGCAGCGATAAAGATCCCAGCGCGCTTGCAAACTTCCTGAAATCGTTGCTCATTAAGTTTAACGTTCAGGACGAATTCAAAGACGTAATCGGTCTCAGAATCGCCGGCAACGTGAACCTCGGCGCGCTTTTAAGCGGCAACACAAAAGACACGATGCAAATCGTCAAGGCGCTTTTGATGAAGAGCGACCTTGCGGTTGAACTCACCGACGGCTATCCGTGGGAAGCGAAGAAGACGGTTGTCGGACTTTACGTCACGGAAGGCACGATTTACATCAACATCAACGGTGAAAAGACCATCAAAGACACCAAACTCAAAATCGGCGTAGATAAAGTCCTGGGTATGGTGGGCGGCGCGTCCACGGGCGCACTTGCATCGGCGGATCTCGGCGTTGAAGGCATACTTTCAATCGTCAACAACATCGTCAAAGAAATCAGCATTTACAGAAACGACGAAGCGTCGGGCATGACGATTTCTCTCAGCAAGAACATGCTGGGCGCGATTCTGAAACTCGTTGCGGACATCGACGGCGTTGACCTGAAACTCAACGAAACGAACAGCTTTATCGAACTTAATACGAAAGTTACGGATAAAAAACCGTACCTTCTGAAACTCAGCGTCGGTATCGACCCCTTGGTACTCGGCATTGCTCTTGGCGGATTGAAGATCGGTCTTGCCAAAAACAACGACGTACTCAAAAACCTTAACAAAGCCGACTACAAAGGACTTTCCGAAATCGAAACCATGGCGCTTGACGTCGAAATCGGCGTTGACCTTGGTCTGAAACAGGGCGAATTCCCCATCGGAAAACTTGTTTCCGGCATTTTGCAGGCAACGGGCAAAGACCTTGAATTCCCGCTCAATCTCGATATTCAGAGCGAACTTGACCTTGACCTTCGCGTAAGGCTCGCGGGGAACCTTAACCTGAAAGATTTCGGTAAATCCGACATTATGTTGCAGGTGAGAAACGCAGCCACCGGCAAAGAAAAGACCATACTCGGCTTGTACTTCACAACCGAAAAAGACGCAACGGGGAAAGAAATTCCTTGCCTGTACGTCGAAACGCAATTTTTCAGCCAGAGCGCACCCGTAAGAAGCAAGGTTGAAAACTTTGACCTGCTCGGAAGTCTGCTCGGCAAGACGGTCAGCGGCGTTGTGGAATACCTTGGCGGAAAAGTCGAAGGCACAGGCGCTGCTCTTGCGTCCGACGACGGAAGCACGCCAAACGAAGCGGAAATCCTTCTGGAACTTGCGTCAAAGAGCATTCAGGTGAAGATCGCGGAAGAAACCGTGAAAGGACTGCTTGAAGCGCTTGTGGGCGACAAAGTCGGCGACGACATTATCGAAATCATCAACGGTCTGGGACTCTCCGCAGAAGTCGCGGTGAACCTGAAAGACGCAAACAAACCTTTGCTTTCGGTCGTTGCGACGTGCTCGTATCTTGACCTTGGTATTCTTGTCAATAAGGTAAATCTCAGCACCCAAAAACAAGATATCTTCGGCACGACCATTAAGGACAACACCTGGACAAAGGCAGAAGACGCAAAGAAGAGTGCGCTCGGCGTACAATTCGGCGTCGAATTGAATTACGACATCTCAGACGGCAAGCACAGTCTTGACGCAATTCTTAGCAACGTCGCGTCGGCAGCGGCTTTCGAAAAAGACGCAACAATGGCAACCGTCGGCAGTATTTTGAAAGCGTTGACGGCTGACGCAATCATCAAAAACACGCACGGTTCAATCGGTATCGACGTCGTACTTAACGTCAAATCTGAAAAAATGACGGAGTATCTTGTGCCCGCAGGTCAGGCTCTTTACGAACTCGTAATGGGCAAAATCGGCGCGGAATACACTGCCGGCAAGGAAAAATACGATCCGCTCGAACTCCTTAATATGGTTGAAGCGTTGATCAAGATCAACCTTAACGGCAACCCCGTTTTCGTGAGCTTGAAGGACGGCTACGTTTACGTTTCGCTTTCTGCGGTCGGCGGCGACAACTTCAAAGCGTCGCTTAAAAACATTATCGACCAGATCAAAAAGACGTCGGGCAGCGGTTCAAGCGCGCTTGCGACGGGCGAAGGCGACGGCGAAAAAGATAACAAGAAAACCGATTACGTGCTTGTCAACAAGATTTTACAAAATCTGCTTGCAAGCGCAAGCATCAGCAATACGGGACTTGACCTTGCTCTTGCTCCCAACCTGATGAACGTATTGCTTGAAAACGTTGTCGCGAAACTTCTCGGCGACACGTTCGGGTTCAGCGACGATGTGAAAGCAATGTTCACGCTCAGCAGCCCTTATGCAAAACTTTCGGACGGCAAAACTTCGGTCGACGACGTCCTTTACACTGAAAAAGTTGAAGAACGTTTCGTCCGTTACAATGCGGCGTTCGAGTCGCAACAGGGCAGCGAACAGTACTTCTTCGACGCGGAAGCAAAAGTTTACAGAAAACTTTATAAAGCGGACGCCGTTGACGCGACGAAGTACGTCGTTTACACCGGCGGCGAAGTCCAGACGTTGTATTATCTTTTGGGCGCGGGCGAATACGTCGTGCTCACCGCGGAACAGGTGGCGGCAGCCAGATTCGTGAAGTACACACACACGAGTTATCTTGCGGTGTACGACTCCGCCGACAAAGCGACGAGAAAAGTCGTGAAAGCGGCAGGATTCGTCACGGGCACGACGGTTTATGACGCGAACGGCAATGCTGTCGCGGAAGATAAACTTTTCGTCAAAGTCAAACACAGCGGCATCGGCTGGACGAAAGAAAACGGCATAAGCATCGACCTTGTGTTCGACAACCCGAACACGACCAAAGCCCCCGATTTCAGCATCGGTTTGGGACTTGACGCAACCCTTGTTTTGCAGGGCGAAGCGATTGAAGTTATCCCGTACTTTGTGAAGAAAGCGGGCGCGAAACCCCTTGACAATCAGGAAGTCAAAGGCTACTTCAAAGAAGGCGCGGCTCTTGTCGAAATTCCCGCCTCGGAAGTTTACACCGGCACGAGATACGACAAAGACGGAAACGTTAATGAAAACGGCAAGTTCAGAAAAGAACTTGTTCCTGGAACGGAAACCGATTACGACCTTGTCCTTATCGGCAATAAATTCCCGGAAGTATCCGAAACCGTCGGCGATGAAAAGATTTATCTCTCGATGGAACTCGGGCTGACTCTTTCCGGAACGAAAGGCACAAACGACAGTATTCTTGACTTTGTCGCAGACATTATCGACGTCTCCAACCGCACCAGCACGACGATGAAATACGTCGAGTTTGCAGAAGGCGAAGATAAAGCAACATACGAAGGTCAAAGATATTCCAAAACCGGCGCAATGGCTTATGCACAGGATGTAAACGGCACGTTCAAGCGTGGCGCGTACTACCTTGCGGAAAAAGAATTCGTCGGCACGAAATTCGTGAAAAATTCGGACGGCACGTTCACTGTTGCAGACAACGGCGCATATAAGTTCGTAGCGGATGATTCGGCAAAGACTTACTTCCCGATCCTTCCGGAAGAAACCGAAACCTATCCTGCCGACAAGAAGTACAGAGAAGACGGAAATGGCTTTGTGACCGACGCTAACGGCGATTTCAAGGCGGGCGAATACTCTGTAACCGACAGAACGAAAGGCGGTGCAAAATTCCGTCTTAACGCAAAAACGGGCAAATACTTCGTCTATGAAGCCACCGGCATAACCCTTTATAAACAAGGCAACTACTACGAAATCGACAAAGACGAACTTGCAACGTTCAAGGGCGTCAGATTCGACTTTGACACCGTAAACAAAGTCGCAACCGTCAACGCTATCGGCAAATATCAATTCGTCGCGGAAGAAGGCGCGTATTATCCCGTGCTTGAAAACGACGGCTACACCGGCAAACTGTATCGTGTGTCCGAGGCGTCAACCACTGATAATACGATTTATATCGAAGACGTGATTTACAAATTCACCCCCGCGTTCACCGGCAAAGACCTGAGAGACCTTAATGCTCTTGCGAAGCTCCTTGTCAGCATCGGCGAATTCGAGGCGGAAGCGCGCGTAAAAGTTACGGTCGGCGCAAACGTTGCGGAACTTGTAAAGGCGTTGTCCAATACCGCAAACATTGACATTGCGGAACTTTTGAAACACGTTGAACTCGCAATCGAGTCGCTTGATTCCAAAGGAACCGTTAAAGGCGGTATCTATCTGTATAACAGTACGTTATATATTAAATATATCAATACAAGTCGCGGTATCTTCTCGATGCCCGTGTCCGAACTCTTCGGCGCAATCGGGTCTGCAAGTGCGGATGAACGCATGCCTTACGAAGCGGCAATGCTGCAACTGTGGGTTGGCGAATTCATCAAACTCAACGGCGTGTACACGACGGGTATCGCGGTTCAGGCAACGACAAGCCTTGTCGAAACGCTGCTTGAAACCTTGCTCGGCTTTGACAAAGGCACGATAAGCCTTGCGGCGTTCGGCGCAGTCGGCGTGGAAGTCACCATCGTTACGGCGTCTCCCGTCTTCCCCGAAAACGCGGACGGCGAAGTTTACGTAAAGAAAGCGTATGACTTTGTAGCGCTCGCGGACGGCGAAGTTTACGACGGCGAGAAGTACGTATTGCTTGCAAACGGCGAATACGGCGAAATCGCAAAGGGCAGCGAAGCGCAATTTGCCGGCAAGACGCTTTATAAACGCGTTGCAAAGGCGGAAGCAGACGTATCTTACGTCAAACTTTCGGAAGCCGGCATTCTTTCGGATTGCGAAGGCTATGATTCGGCATACGCGGAAGCATTGACCACAAGATATACGAAGGTCAACGGCATTTTCGAAGAACTGAAATTCGGCTTCGACTTCAACTCGTTCGGTATCGGCATCGGGCTTAAAATCGGCCACGTCGGGTTCAACCTTAACATCGGCAAAATCGATATCGGATTGATTGACGGAACACAGTCCATCGTGCCCGACGAAGTTAAGAACGCGCCCATCGCACAAGAAACGGTAATCGACCTGAGCCTTGAAGTAAATCTCGGCTTGGAATTCATGGATAAAAACAACAATGCGACGACAGGATTCGACCTCGGTAAATTCGTCGATAAACTCGGCGTGCTTACGGGTGTGACGCTTGGCGAAAACTGGCTGAAACTCACGGTGCCCGAAGGCGGCGCGGAAGTCAGATTGTCGCTTCGTGTTGCGTTGGCGCTCAACCTTACGAACGTCGACCACTCGGTTGCCGCAATCGAAATCGTCGGTCAGATCTTTGAAGGCAACAAAAAGATAGGCGAAAAAACCCTTATCGGCGTTTACTACAAAGACGGCAACGTCCTGCTGAAGCTCGACGGACTCGGATTTGACAATATCCGCATTTCGGGGCTCAGACTCAGCGATTTGCTGGGCGGCTCGAACGGCGTCGAAATCCTTAAAAAACTGCTTGGCGGCAGCGGATCTTCGTCCGCGCTTGCGTCCGAGGTCAACTTCACGGTTGTAGGAAACGACGAATTCGGTTCGCCGGCGGCTGCGCTTATCCTTGACAGCAACCGCATCGCGGTTGAAGTCGGCACGCTGTTCATCCAAAAACTGTTGGGAATCGCGGCGCTCGGTCTTGACGAAAACACGCAAAAACTTCTGGGCGGTCTTGACCTGAAAGCACTTGTCGAAGTCAACTTCGGCGAGAAATTCGTCGAAATTCCGGCGGGCGAGACGTTCAGCGGCACGAAGTACGCATACGATAACGAAACAAAGAAATATTATATCGATAACGAAAACGGCACGTTTAAGCGCGAAAGCAACATTTCGCTTAAACTCAACGCGGAAGCCGCAGAACTTCTGGGCATAAACGTTGCGGTCGAAAATATCAAGATCGGCAACACGGGCGTTGAAGAACGAGTCAAAGCAATCGATATCAACGACTACGTCGAATTCATCGAAATTCTCTTTGGAACGGAGAAAGACGAAAACGGCAACGAAATCGTCGACGCAAACGGCAAGCCCAAAAAGAAGATAGTCGGGTTCGAGCCGAAACTGGAAGCACTCACCTTGTCGCTTGACCTTGACCTTGGCGCAATGTTCACCAACGGTATGGCGATGGGCAGATCCATTCTCGACAGCGAAGGCAAGACGGTTCTCACCAACGTATCGTCGGTCGGCGCAATCGGAAACGGCAACATGGGTATCCGCGCGTCGGTCAAACTTGAAATCGCCTTTGCGGCGCTTCTCAACAAACTGCAACAAGGCTTCGATTCGTCGGATATTTTCGCGGCGATCGAACAGGCGTTGCCGCTCGTAAAAGCGCAAATCTCGATTTACGCACAATCCGACGGCGACGAACTTATCGGTATCTACGTCGCGGACGGCAACGTATACCTGATGCTTGACGGACTCGGAATGCCCAACATCAAAGTTACCGGCGAATTCCTTATGGATATCATCAGGACGGCAATGGGTTCGGGCACCGCGCTTTCGTCGGACGAAGCAACCGCATCTGTCGAAACAAGTCAGATTATCGGTATCGTACAAAAAATCGTCGAAGGTATCAGCGTTGGCGGAAAGGCTTTGAAAGTCGCGTTCCAGAACGACTACTTCGCAAATCTTATCGACGCGGTATTGTCGATTGTTCTGAACAAAAACATTGACTACTACAACAAAGTAATGCCCGAAGTGCCGACCGATGTCGCATTCAGCGGACTTACGATAAACCTTGCCGGTATCGAAAACAACTACGCACAAATTTACCGCAAGGACGGCAAGTACTATTTCGACGCAGGATGCACAAGCCAATATTACGGCATGGTATTCTTCAAAAACACCGTAACAAATCATATCGAACTGTTCAGTGAGAAAGAATACGTCAAACAATTCGGCGCAGTTGACGAAACGACGATGTTCTATCGAAGCACCAGAAACGGTCTTGTGGAACTCGATCTCGTCGCGTACTCGACGCACCTGAAACTTGCCGTCAATATGCCCAAAATCGGCGCGAAGAAAGACATTGTTTCTTCGCCGGAAGTCGCAGGCGTAGCCTTTACGGAAGCAGACGAAGTTACCGGCGTCGCGCTTGGTCTGAAAGGTCAGGTCAAGATTGACAAGCAACCGGGCATCGCTCTTGCAAACATTCTGAGCGGCGTTGTCGGCGACCTTGAAACCAAACTCGTCATCGAAGAAGATATCGACATTCGTTTCGCAATCGAAGCGGCGGTCGGCATCAAATACAGCCTGAAAGACAAGAACTTTGCGCTGAATGCGGTCGATCTCAGAATTTCCCTTACGAGAGTCGACAAGACGTTGGGCAACGTACCGCTTGCGGTTCTTACCTACGTCAGTTCGGAAGGCACGCTTTACGTTGACGTATCGCACTTCTTCCAGAAACAAAACGCGGGTAACAACAAGAACCTCGGTATGCTCAAAATCACGGGCGTAAACGTGCTTGACCTTATCAACGGACTTCTCACGGGCGAAGGCTCGGCGACTTCCGTTGCGCTCGGTTCGTCCGACGCGTGGGTTGAAGACGAGCAACAACCGTACACCTACGTATATTACGAAGCAAACGCCATTAACTCCGCTGCGCCTGCAAAATTCGTGCACGTCGCACAGTTGAACGAAAAAGACGAGCTGAGAATGGTTTACAGAAACTACACCGGCACTATTACCGCCGACTATAAGACGGAAATCGGCCAAGACTTGTACGTACGCGACCGCACCAACAAGGTTACGGGCTACACGCTGCTCAGCGCGGAAAACGCAGAAAAGTTCAGCCACAAGGCGAAATACACGCACGAACAGGCGACGACTTATACGAAACTTACCGACTTGTACGTAAAGGTCGGAGAAGATTACGTATTGGCGGCAGGCGATGCGGACGTAACCGCGACTGCGCTTTACAAGAGAGTCATTGGCAATTACGTAAAGATTACGGACGGAGAAATCGTTAACGCAGAAGACAAATACGAACAAAACGCCGACGGCACGTACACGCAGAACGCAAGCGGCACCTTCAAAGCGGTTTACAATTTCGTGGAAGTTGCAAGCGGCAGCAAGTGGTATATCGAAGAATACAATTCGGAAACCTGCAAGTACGAATATAACGTATACGACCCGGCAAAGGAAAGTCACAACGCGCCCAAACTTTATCACTACGACGAAACCGAGAAGAAGTACGTCGAAGGCGCAGGCGTAGGCGGCGCGAAGTCGTACGTCAAAGTGCCCGTTTACAGCATTTCGGCGGTCTGGGCTGATCTCAGAAACTACGGTATCGCCGACAATGTTGCGGGTTACGACGTGGCAAGCAACGCAAAAGTCAATATCACGGGCAAAGCGATGCTCGGTCTTATCGGCGGACTTATGGACAAAGCAGGTCTTGAAGACATTCTCGACGCATTGCTCGTAAGCGTCCATGCAACGAAAGATCCGTTCATCTTCGGCGCGGATATCGGCATCCTTGACGTTTACAACGATCACAAACTTGCGCTCAACGTAGGATTGAACATTTTCGGGTTCGACTTTGAAAAGAGAGAAGGCGCGGGCAACACCGACGGCAGCTATCTTGAATTCCTTGACGCCGAAAACACGATTTCGTTCAGACCCGCAAACGCGGATAATTATCGTCAATTTGCCGACGTCGACCTTAACCGTATTCTCTCCGCATCGGAAATCATGGACGTCCTTGTCGACAGCCTTGACTTCGGTAAGAGCGGAAAGATTTATCTGAACCTGTCGCTTGACGCGGATTCGTTCGCAAAAGACACCGGCGACAACTTCGTCCCGTGGGAAAAATACTTTGCGGCGCTTCTCGGACTTAACCAAAACAGCGCAAGGGTATTGTATCAGGTGCTCTTCCCCGAATCCGAACTTGACGGAAATGGCAATTTCAGCATCGACATCGCGGCGGCAATCGACGTGAAGAAACTGCTTGGCGGACTTATCGCAGGCACAGGTCTGAACCTTGAAGGCACGGAGTTCCGCATTACGATCAATTCCGATACGATGTTGTTCTCGGAAGATTCGCGCAAAGACGGCAGCAAGATCGTCATCACCGCAATCGGTGAGGCGGACGGCATTTTGTCGGTCTTTATCGACAACAGCGGATACCGCGGAAAGGGCAAACACGTCGCAAGACTTGACCTGAACGCAATCCTCGGAACGGCGACGTCCAGCGCGGCATACGCAAGCGCAAACGAGAATACGGGACTTATCCCCGAAAATATCTTCGGCGTTATGAACGCGCTCCTTGGCGAAGTACGTCTGGGCGGCGGCAAGATCTCGATCGTTTTAAGAGAAAACTTCATCGGCGCGCTTCTGAATACTTTGGTCGGCACGGATATTACGGAACAACAATCCCTTGTGAAGGGCGAAATCTATATCGACCTCAGAAACCTGGAAGTCGGCATCGAAATGATTCTCGGCGACGACAACTACGTTTCGGAAAGAGAACGCGACTTCTACATCGGACTCAGAATCGGCGGCATCAACCTGACTGCTCCCGACGGATTCGATATGACCGAATACACCTTCATCAAGAAGGCGGACCGCGCGAACTTCAAGAACATTAAACAACTGAAACTGGATATCAACTTTGAATCGGAATGGTATTACGAAGCGACCAATAAGACGGATGGCTTCGATATCAGTCCTGTCGTCGATATCCTTGAAACCATATTGAAGAAAAAACTCTTCCCCGACAGATTGTTGCAAGTCCTCGTAAAAGACGACAAGATCGACGCCGTTTACGCCACTGCGATAAGCGCGCACATCGACCTTGCGGACTTCAACAATATGAAACTTTCGGTTGAAATTTTCAAGTCGACCAGCGAAGAGCCCGTAAGAGAACTTAAACTCGGCGTGTACCTTGACGGACAAAGCGTTTACGTTGATTTGTCGGGTTGGGGACTTCCCAAGATTAAACTTGGCGGTCTGAACCTTGGCAATACCATCAACGACGCATTGTTGCCGCTGCTTGATCAGTACCTTGTCGGCGACGACAACAAACGCGGCGGCGAGACGGCTGCTCTTGCAAGCTCCTACGTCGGAGACTACGACAAGAACCATATCGAGTATTCGGACTTCGTCGAAGCGGCAGACGGCAAATACGTGCTTGTCTATACGGAAAGCAACAGCGGCGGATACGTACTTGTCGACGGCAAATACGTGAAGTACAATGCAAAAGTACATGCAGGCGCAACCCGCTACGCAAGAAGCGTTGAAGAATACGACGCAGCGAACGAGGCGCATCAGAACGTAACCCGTTACAACGTGAATAAGGGCGCGTTCAGAACAAGCTGGGGCAAGGTATTGTTCCCCGTTGCGTACGAAGAAGACGAAAACGGCGGATACGTCCTTATCGACGGCAAATACGTGCCGTACAACGCAAGTCTCCACGAAGGACAAAAACGTTATAAGGAAGTTTCGGGCAACAAACCGTACATCTCGTTGCTTCTTGCAAACAACCGCTTCGGTTTCGGCATCAACGCAGACCTTATCAACAGCCTGCTTGAAACCATTCTGGGCGCGTTGAACCTTGATATTCAACTTCCCGACTTCGGCGACGCAGTCCTGCTGTTCGATTCCAGAAAAGATTTGAACGGCGACGGTTACGCCGACACGCAACTTGACCTTGCGGTGCAAGTCAACGACAACCTCTACTTCGGATTCCGCACGACGAATCTTGAAATCACGGGCAACTCCACCAAAGTAAGCCATGCCGAAACAAGATATGCGGAAGTCGTAACGAGCCACAAAGACGAATTCGTCACCGTATACGACATTGAAAAAGGCGAAATCGGTCTTGAAACGGTTGCGCTCGGCTTCAACGTACAGATCAGACAAAACTGCGTCGACAACGGACAAAGCGACTTCGAGAAATACCTCGGCGTACTGCTTAAATCGCTTTTAGGCATCAACAACTTCAAGTTGAACCTGCCGAAAGAAGGCGAAATCGGTTGCGACATTGACCTGAGAGTATCCCTGAACCTTGCAAACCTTGTCAAAGCATTGCAGGGCGGCGACGTCGACTGGTGGAGCGATATCGAGTTGTACCTTGACCTGAAACCCTTTGGCTACGGCTCGTTGCTCACGATGTATAAACAGAAAGGCGACGCGGACGTTTACGCAGACCTTTCGGGCTTGTCCTTGTTCAAGGTCAAGATCATCGGTTTGCAGAGCCTTATCGGCGGACTTGTATCGGCGTCGGCAACCGCTCTTGCAAGCGGCGATAACGAAGTCGCGATTGCATCCGCATCGGGCGACATTGCAAAACTTACCATTATCCCGGGCAAAGTGGGCTTCACCGTCGAAATCGGCTGGGGCTTCATCGAAGGACTTCTGACGAGCCTGCTCGGCGATACGCTGCACGTGGCGGACGGCGAAGGCGAACTTGCGGGTTACAAGACCATCACCATCGGTGAAGGCGCAACCGCAACGGTCATTCCTTTGCCGAAGATGAATAACGACAGAGCATTGTCGCTTTCCATCAACCATGCGTCTGCAATGTACAACAGATCCTTGGAAATCGACCTTAAACTCGGCTTCAACAAGAGCGACGAAAGCGCGGTCAACCTGAAAATCCACAACTTCGTGCTTACAAGCGGAAAAGAAAAGTCGGCAAGGTACATCAGGTTCGGCGCGACGGCGGGCAAAATTAACGAAGCCGGCACAGGAAACGGCGTACTTGACGCAATCAACGGCACCAATGCAAACGCGTTCTCCGGACTTGTGTTAAGCGACGCGAAAGGCATCAGCCTTGTGAATATCCTGACCGCGGTGATTAAGGGTATCGACCCCGACATCAGCATCTCGTGGAAAAAGAATACAAACCATTACTATACGAATAGCAGTAGAGAAAGCTACAACTCTAAACAATACGCAACAATCGAATTGTCGCGTACAGACAAAAAATCCGAGCACATGACCGGCGGCGTCAAGACTTACGCAGGTAAGTTCCAGGCTTATATCAACAATGATAAGAACCGTGAAATCGGCGCATGGCTGTTCAACAACCAGTTGTACATCGATATAACGAAGACGCTTGACGTCACGTTGGCAATCGGCGCATTGAGAAAGATGAAGGTTGCGGACCTTGACATTCTGGGACTCCTTGGCGGGCTTGGCTCGGCATCGGCAACAAACGCCATGGCAAGCGACGGCGCAACCACCGAAAAGAGTCTGAAAGACACGGTATCCGGATTTGTCAAAGGCGTTCAGGTCAACTGGTGGAACAACCAGTCGGTCGCAGGAAATCCTGTCGGCGACAAAGCGATTACGACAATCCGCGTCGACCTTAACGGGAAAGGACTTAACAACATTCTTGCAAATCTTTACTACCTGCTTTACGGTATGTACGACACGAACGCTCCCGCCGCGGAACTGTTCAGCGAAGAAGCGTTGTATCAGATGGTTTACACCGAAGGTCAGGACGTAACGCTGAAAGACGGCACGGTTGTGAAGAGCGTGAACGCTCACGGAAAATGCGTGTTCTATCTGCAAACGTTTGCGTCGAATATGATCGGCGAAATGGCAGGCATTCTCAAAAATATGCTTAAACCCGGCGGATCGTTCGGCGACGTTCTGAGAGAAATCCTTGGCAGATTGCTGCCGCTTCCGAAACTTGACGAAGCCGAAAACGGAAGACCGAGTTACGTCGAAATCGTAATCGACAAGAACCGTCTTGCAAGCGGAAAGGGCGTCCTTAAACAAATCGCACTGATGATTAACAAGGAGCGCACCACAAACGACGGCACCACGATAACGGAGGTTGGCAACAACGACGACACTGCGGAAATCGTCATCAACCTTGACAGCAACGTGACGTTGCGCTCGGTATCGGCGGTAAGAGACTACAACACCAACAGCACGAGACCCAACGAAGACTCCGGCAAGACCATAAACGTCGCGAACCCGTTCGATCCTGTCGAACTCACGACGGCGGCATTGAAATCCGCAGGTCTCCTTGACAGAGTCGCGGCAGACTTCTATGGTATTTCGGAATACGATTCGAAATCCGAAAAAGGTCAAAATGACTCTTACGCGGAACTCGGCGGAACGCCCATCGTCTGGGATACGTCGACTGCAAAACTCATTCCGGGCGAAGAAAGCGAAATCTGGGGCTATGCGCTTAACTACAAAGTGCAGAAAGTCAAAGTCAAAGTAAGCAACAGCACGGGCTTCCTGCGTCTGTTCGGTTACTTCAAGGCGGACGGCACGACGTTTGTCGAAACCAACAAGATTACGGTTGATCCGACCAAAGATCCGACAGGTACAGACAATATTTCGGCAGGCTTGCCCAGAATTATCGTAATCATGAGAAGGGACGGCGAATTGCAAGTTCTGTCCAGAGATTACGACAAGGATAAGCCCGGCACCGTCAATATCAACGGCACCGATTACACCGTTAACGGCAAGTTCAACTGGATTGACGAAGACACAGTCGAAGAAGGTGCAACGGTTGAAAAACTGTTCTGGTATCAGGTCGGTTACAGCTCTCGTATCCAGAAGAGCATAAAGGTCAAGTACAACAACGTCGATATCGTTTCGGGAAGCTTGCCGAACGACGACAAATTCGGAATTCTGAACGGCGGCACGGCATTTGACTTTACGCCCGCAAACTTCGATATCGTCGGCAACCTCGGACTCCCGTCCATTAAGGCAAGCGAAACGTTCACGAAGAACGGCGACAAGTTCTCATACGTCGGATTTGACGGCAGCACGTACGAGTTCACCCCGGGCACCGCGCCTACGGATGAAACCGCGCTTGCGGAATGGAACAAGCATACGCTTGGCGGCAACGGAACGTTCACAAGGTCGTTCAACGGCAAAGTGCTCCAAAACGGCACGTACGTCTACGTCGCGGCGGAAAGCACGGCGGCAGGCTTGCTTGACAGCCTTGGCGGACTCTTCGGCGGAAGCGGCGCGAATACGGATAACGGTAAGTACGCTCTCACGGTAACCGATACGGGTTACACCGGACTTAAAGAAATCACCGTAAAACTCGGCACGGGTAAGACGACAACCGTCGACGTGATCGAGTGGAACTACGACGACTTCAAGTACGATATGAGAAAACCGCAAAACGGCGCAAGCGGAAGAATCGTTGCGGTCATCAATAAGTACGAAATCAAACGTACGACAGGCTTGGTCGAAAAGACGGAAGTCGTGAACAGCAAACAAAAAATCAGGCTCGACGTCGGTATCACGCAAGAATCGCTCAGCGCGCTTGCGGGCGGCGACCTTAAATTCAACCAGTACGAAGACGCGTTCGTATTAAGCGCGACGGGCGACTACGTCCTCGAAACAAGAGACGCGTTCATCCCGTACGACGAGACTTTGCACAAAGACAAGAAGCAATATGCGCTTGTTGAAGGCAAGTACGTTGACGCGTCATTGGCGGCGGCGGACAATACCGCAAGATACGTCGAAGGCAAAGTTACCGGTTACGTTTACGACAAGTACGTGGCAGGCGTAAGCACCGCAGACAACAGGTATGCGATCAATATCTTCGACGCGGAAGAACTTTACGTCAAAGTAAAACATTCAAGGATTACTTCCGAGACGCAACAGTTCCACGTCGACAACTTCAAGTTCTATACCGACACGTTCGCGGCAATCGACACCGCGCAGACTCCGTTCACGATGTTCGTCGTGCCGGAACTCGGCGTAAAGACGGAACGCAATATCACCGTGAAAGCGTTGTACGACGTAAACGGCGCGTACGAACAAATCTTTGACATCAAAGTCGTCGTAACGCCCAAGGTCGCAACCAAGGTCGTGTTGCTTATCGACAACGACCAAGTGATTGACAGAACATATCTTGAATCGACCGCGGAAGTTACCGTTTACTACAAGGACGGCACCGAAAAACAAGGGCTTGCAAAAGACCTGATCCGCCTGACCGACAGCGAAATCGAGAAGATTAAAAATGCGAAAGATCATCTCGGCATAACTTACGGCACGGCAAGCGTGTTCAAGAAGGGCAGATATGAGCTTATCGCGGCGGGCGAAACGTACAACGGACAAAGATTCAACCTTGTCGACGGCAACTTCGTCGAAGCGACGGACGGCGCGTACAAGTTCGTTGAAGACGAAACATTCGTCCAGAACGGCGTAACGTTCGAAATCAGAGTGTTCAGCAAAAACTGAATAAATCAAAATTAAAATCGGCTCCCGAAAGGGAGCTGATTTTATGTCCGAAACGCTTTAATATTTCTTACGATTGTGATAGAATAAGGCTATGAATTTTGAAATCACGGGATTAAACGCGCTTATGCTCGTCGCGCTGTGCCTGCCCGGTTTTTTCCTGACAAAGGCAAACGTGCTGAAAGAAGAACACATCAAAGGTTTTGCGGTGTTCCTTTTGTACGTGTGCAGCCCCGCGCTGTCGATATACAGTTTCCAGCAGGCGGAGTGCAACAGGGAAATCCTGATAAACATCGGCATACTTTTGCTTGTTACGACGTTTATGCAGGTGCTGATAATGGGCATCGGCTTTCTTATCAACATAAAAACTTATAAAATCGACGGGGCGTCGCGCGTTGCGACCGTTGCGGCGGCGTTCGGAAACGTCGGATTTTTCGGCGTTCCCATATTGCAGGCGTTGCTTCCCGACCATCCCGAAGCCATTGTTTACAGCGCGGTTATGAGCGTCATGATGAACCTTATCGGTTGGACTCTCGGCATGTTTATGATGAGCGGCGACAGAAAACACGTTTCCGTCAAAAACTTCCTGATAAATCCGACGACGTTGTGTCTTTTGATTGCTTTGCCGCTGTTTTTCACAAACACGTCGTTCCCGAAGCCCGTCATGAACTTTGTGGAGTTCTTCTCAAAAATGTCAACGCCCACGGCAATGACCGTGCTTGGCATGCGGCTGGCTTTCGTGAAGTTCAAGGATTTAATGGATTACAGGCAAGTCGTCGCGATTTTTCTGAAACTTATCGCGTTGCCGCTTATAACGTTCGGGATAATGTACGCGCTGCCTGTCGACGAAACGTTGAAAATCTCAACGTATATTCTGTCGTGCATGCCGCCCGCGGCAATCACCTTAAACTTTGCCGAGCTTTCAAATACGTCCCCGAAAACCGCCGCGAATATCGTCGTTGTCGGGAGTCTGCTTGTCGCGATAACGCTCCCGGTATTGTTGCTTATTGCATAGAAAATTATTGAAAAGTCTGAAACGTTGTGATATAATATATTAAAACGAAAATAAGGAGTCTTATTATGGCATTCAATTTTATAAAAAGACAACTCTTGAAGGTTATCGAATGGACAGACGATACTCAAAATACCATTTTGTATCGTTTTGACGTCCCCGACAGATACGCGATTATGCGCGGCTCACAACTGACCGTCAGAGAATCGCAGGTTTGCATCTTCGTCGTGGAAGGCAAAATCGCCGACGTTTTCACGCCCGGCAGATATAAACTCGACACCGAAAACCTGCCCGTTCTTACGGCGTTGTACAGCTGGAAATACGCCTTTGAAACCCCGTATACCGGCGAAGTCTATTTCGTGAATACCAAACAATTCACAAATCAGAAATGGGGCACTTCCAATCCCATTATGATGAGAGATAAGGACTTTGGCGTTATCCGTCTGAGAGGCTACGGCATTTACAGCTATAAGGTTGAAGATGCGGTCAAACTCATGCGCGAACTTTCCGGCACGAACCAACAATTCCTGACCGAAAACATCGCCGACCAATTAAGGAAAATGATTTTGTCGACGGTCACCGACGTCATCGCCGAATCGGGCATTGCCGCGCTGGATCTTGCAACGCAGTACGACGAACTGTCCGGCTCCACGAAAGATAGACTTGCCGACAAATTCACCGAATACGGCTTCAAACTTATTGATTTCTATATCGAAAATCTTTCGCTTCCCGAAGAAGTCGAAAAGACTTTGGATACCCGCACGTCGATGGGCGTTCTGGGCGACAAGATGGGCACGTTCACCCAGTATCAGGCGGCGCACGCTATGCGTGAGGCGGCAAACAATCAGGGCGCGGGTGGCTCGCTTGCAGGCGCAGGCATCGGTCTCGGCGCGGGACTTTCGATGGCAGGCGTTTTCAGCGAAGCGTTGAAGGGCGCAAAAGACGCTCCTGCGGAAGCAAAAGCCAACACCGTAAAATGCACCAAATGCGGCGCGGACGTGAAAGCAGGCAGTAAATTCTGCCCCGAATGCGGCAACAAAATGGCGGAAAGCAGATTCTGCCCCGAATGCGGCGCAAAAGTCGGCGCAAACGCAAAATTCTGCCCGGAATGCGGCAAAAAACTTAACTGATTGACACACGATGCAAGGCAAAAAGGCTGACAAAAAAGTTGATTCGACCGACGTCGTAAAGTGCAAAACTTGCGGCGCGGATATGTACTTCGATATCGCGTCGGGCAAACTCAGATGCCCGTACTGCGATAACACCGTCGAGGCGAAAGCCAACGTTTTCGAGAACGAACACAACGTCGACGGCTTTGACGAAAGCAAACTTCGCCACGAAGACGGAGTCATTACTTATCAATGCCCGAACTGCCACGCAAAGTGCGAAATGCACGGCGTTTTTGATACGTCGGCAAAATGTCCGTTCTGCGGCGCGACCAACGTCTTAAAGGTTGACGATATCCCGGGACTTGCTCCCGACGCGATTCTTCCGTTCAAGATTACGCGCGACGTAGCGTCACAAAACGCACTTAAATGGATAAAAAAGAAACTTTATGCGCCGATTAAGCTGAAAAAGAGTTTTAAGCCCGAAAATCTGAACAGCGTATATTCGCCGACGTTCAGCTTTGACAGCGATACTTTCAGCACTTACAACGGGCGCCTTGGCGAATATTATACCGTGACCGTCGGCAGCGGCAAAGACCGCCGTACCGAAACCCGCACGAGATACTTCGTCGTCAGCGGCACGTATTCGCAATTCTTCAACGATATTCTTATCGAAGTCAGCCCGAAACTTTCGCAAAAAGAATTTGAAAAGGTCGGCGGGTTCGATACCGATAACGCGGTCGAGTACACGTCGGAATATATCGCTGGACATTCGTCCGAAAGATACGATACGAGCGTCAACGACGCTTACGGCGCGGCAAAAGAAAAAATGAACGCCCGTATCAAAAGCGCGATTTTGTCGCAGTATCATTACGACGTGGTCGATTACCTCCACATCGACACAAGTTTCAATGACAGCACTTTCAAGTATATCCTTGTGCCTTTGTGGTGCAGCGGTTTCAAATACCGCGATAAGATTTACAACTATTTCGTAAACGGAAGGACGGGAAGAGCGGGCGGCAAAACGCCGATTTCCGTCTGGAAGGTTGCGCTCACGGTGGTTATTATCGCCGCCGTCATCGTCGGCGCGTATTTCGGCTTGAAAAGCGCCGGCATAATCTGAAAATTTTTTAACGAGGTGAATATAATGATTATTACTCCCGATACTTTAATTGGCGACATCATCGAAGGCGACGTTAATATCGAAGCCGTTGCAAACGTTCTCACAAGCGTTGGTATGCATTGCCTGGGCTGTGCAATCGCTCACGGCGAAACGGTCGGCGAGGCGGCAGAAGTCCACAACGTCGACGTAAACGAACTCATCGCGCGCCTTAACGAAGCGGCAAAAAAATAATGGCTGAATCAAAAGATATCAAAGACAGGCTGTATGAACTCAGGACGTTTTCCGATATTTCCACGGCGGAAATGGCGGAAAAACTCGGCGTGACCGAAAACGAATATATCGCGTTTGAAAACGGCGAGGACGAAGCGCCGATATGGCTTGTTTACAAATTCGCGTCGATCGTCGATATCGAGCCGTCCTTTATCTTCACGGGGAAACAACCCACGAAAAAGTACGCCGCGGCAGTTTACGAAAATAAGGGCGAACGCGTCGAAAGATACCCCGGGTATTCTTTCACGTCGCTTGCCGCCGATTTTCAGAACAAGCAGATGAAACCTATGCTTGTCGATATTTCCCCCACAGACAAGCCCGAGCTAGTGTGTCACGCCGGGCAGGAATTCAATTACGTTCTCGAAGGGCTTTTGAGAGTGGTTGTCGGCGACGAGGAGTTTTACCTGCATAAGGGCGACAGTTTGTATTTCGATCCGTCGCTTCCGCACGCGCAGATGGCAATGGGCGACAAGCCCGCAAGATTTATCACCGTTATCAACGAGTAAAAATTACGACTTGTAATAAAAATAAACCGCCTTTTTGGCGGTTTATTTTTGTTTTAATGAAAACAGCCCAAGCCTAATACCGCGTACTAACGAATCGACTTGGATTTCGGTAAAGACACCGCTTTTCAGGTTTGTCAAAATAACAAAGTCGTTAGATTTTTTGCTCGCTTCAAACATTTTTCCGTCGCAAAAGCAAACGTAATAATCGCCGGTTGCAAGCATTTGTAAAAGTTGCCTCCTTATTTCGCATAAGGAAAATTGATAATTATTTGATTTTTGATTATAAAACTTAATCATATTAAACATTATAGATTAGAAATATTAATAATTCAAGACATTTAATTAAAAAACTTGATAATTATTAGTAGGAAATACGATTATGATTAAGTTATCTGAATTAAGAAACGAAAAAGGGCTGACGCAAAGAGAAATCGCAAAGATTTTCAACGTAAGTCAGGGCACGTACAATAACTGGGAAAACGGCAAAACTCAGCCGTCAATTGAGCAACTTGTGACGATTGCGGATTTCTTTGGCGTTAGCATCGACTATCTTGTCGGAAGAGAGGGCGAAGACGGCATTATCGCAAGCGCGAAGGACGACCGAATCAATCTTTCGGACAAGTCGCGCGACGCTCTTTACGAGTTTTTGAAAACCATATCCGACAAAAAATAATTGACCGCCTTACGGCGGTTTGTTTTTATAAAAATATTGTTTTGTAACAATTCATTATTTTCTGTTGGCAAAGAAAGAAAAAAGTGCGATACTATAATTAGAAATAATTAAGGTGAAATTATGATTTTATCGATCGGAGAAATACTTGCGGATTTAATCGGCGAAAAAAACGACGGCGCATTGACGTTCAGGGCGTTTTGCGGCGGCGCGCCGTTCAACCTTGCCGTTAACGCAAAGCAAAGCGGCGCGACAGTCGGGTTCGTCGGGCGCGTCGGAAACGACGTAATCGGTCGCTTCGTCACGGCGGAAGCAGGAAAAGCAAACCTTGACAGCCTTGACATTCAGACGGACGAAAAACGCAACACGACGATTGCTTTCGTGACTCTCATGAACGGCGAAAGGGATTTTGCGTTCAATCGCCACGACACCGCCGATTTTAATATCGACTTTGACAAAATCGACTTTGCAAAGTACGAAAACCTTAATATCGTGCATTTGGGCTCGCTTATGCTGTCGGAAGAAAAAGGACGCGCGTTTGCAAAAAGAGTTGCCGACAAAACGAAAGAAATCGGCGCGAAACTCAGTTTTGACGTGAATTTCAGGAAGGATATTTTCCGTGATTTCGACGCCGCAAAAAGGGCGTACGAGCCGTTTGTAAAACGTGCGGATATCGTCAAATTTTCGGAAGACGAACTACTTGACTTCATGGGGATTTCCGGAATCGACGCTGCGGCGGAGTCGCTGTGCGACAAAGACAAACTGATTCTCGTGACGCTTGGAAAGAACGGCAGCGCATATTATTTCAACGACAAAAAAGGCGTTGTGCCAAGCGAATATAAATGCAGGAGCGTTGACACGACGGGTGCGGGCGACGCGTTTTTCGGGGCGTTTCTTGCGGCAATCGAAAACAAGGAACCGACAAAAGAAAATATTGTTTCGGCAATGCGAAATGGCAACGAAAAGGGCGCGAAAACGACAGAATTTTTTGGTGCGATAAAGTTATGAACGACATTAAAGACATAGTAACAAAACCGATATTTTTTGAAAGAAACAGAGTTTATCGTATATATCACGGCGGTAAACCCTTCAAAGCGTTGTTTGACGACGGATACGACGACGGCACCGACAATATGTTTCCCGAAGAATGGGTAGCAAGCAAAGTGCGTGCGATCAATCCGAAATACTTCGGCGCGCGCGACGGCGTGTCCAAAGTAAAAGGAACGGGGGTTTTCTTTGACGACCTGTTAAAAGAGCATAGCGCGGAACTTCTCGGGCACCGCAAATACGACTGTCTTGTGAAGTTTCTGGACAGCGCGACAAGGCTGCCTTTTCAGGTGCACCCCACGAAAGAGTTTTCAAAAAAACACTTTAATTCCGAATACGGCAAAACCGAAGCGTGGCTTGTCATCGCGACTCGTCCCGGCGCAAAACTTTATTTCGGTTTTAAGGACAAAATCACGAAAGAAGAGTTGAGCGCACTTGAAGAACGCAGCGAAACCGAAAAAGACATTATGGGCAATTTGCTTTCCGGCGTGGACGTGCAGGTCGGGGATTTGTGGCTTATCCGCGCGGGGCTGATTCACGCAATCGGCGCGGGTTGCACGATTATCGAAGTGCAGGAGCCCACGGATTTTACAATTCAGCCCGAGCGGTGGTGCGGCGATTATCACATAAGTTACGACGAAGAATTTATCGGGCTTCAAAAGGACGTCGCGCTTGACGCGATAAACTACGATATTTACGGCGCCGCCGCAAAAGAGTTTGCAAAAGTATCGCCGAAAGTCGCCGTCGATACCGAAAACTATAAAAAGGAAATCCTTATCGGATATGACGATACGCCGTGCTTTCAGGAAATCCGCCATACGATAAAAAACGGCGGTAATTTCATTACGGAATTTGCGCCCGCGGTTTATATCTGCCTTGAAGGCAACGCGAAAATCGTCGGCGAAAACTATGAAAAAGACGTGCGCCGCGGCGATTATTTTTATCTGCCTTTTATTGCGGAAGGGAAGTTCAGAATCACGACCGACACCGAAGCCGTGTTTATCGAGTGTCTTCCGAGCAAACAAGATTAAAAAATCCGACGTTATAAAAATCCGCCTTTCGGGCGGATTTTGTTAATTTATTTTATTTCCGTTTAATAATATTTTTTCCGGAAAATTGTGATAATTTATTATGAAACAATTATCTGCCGTGATTTCTATTGGCGGATTGCCGATAATGTCGATTTTCTTAAAAACGAACGAGGTAAATTCGTCCGATTCATTATCTTCATCACAATCGTCAAAGCAGGTGTCGAAAGCACAATTTACGGTTCCCGAGTTCCATACAAGAGACAATATATCGTTCTTGCCAATCATGTTTAAGTGTTCGTAAAAGGTTTTAACAATAGATTGTTCGTTTTTTGAATAATACATACGGTTTTCTCCTTATAATTTTTTTGGTTTTGCCGGTACTATATGACTGCCGTTTTTCGACGAGTGTATAATACCCATAGTTGTTGGATATTGTTTGCCAGTTGATTTATCAACATAATAACCAATAACTCTGCCAAAATCTATTCGTTCTTTTCCTTGGCTAACAATAACACCGGTTCCAGAGTATTGTTTTATCAATAATTCGGCGGTTTTGACAGTTCCAAAGAAAATACTTCTACCGGTAATATAGTTTTTATGACCGATAATATGTTTACCTTGCTTGTCTGAATTAATATTCTTGTTATGTGTTGATTCACCTTCCGTTTTACCAAAACCACCATGGTATCCTGCTCCCATAATTAGTTTACCTCCTTTCTATGAGATAAACTAAATTCGCTTTCGAATGAAAGAAGCGTAATGCCCGCCATTTTTGCCAAGCAAAAGATTTTATCAGGCATGCGTCCATAAACTATAATTGTTTTTGGTTCTAGTTTATTAATGACATAATCAAAACCATCAATAAACATTTGTTTTTCGATTTTGGTTTTAATGCAGCCATGGGTACCTATTGCAATGGTTTTATTATGTTCAACACCTAAGCAGGCGGTGTTATAAGTGCGATCATCGCCCCATCGTACATTGGGTATAATCTCTATGTTATTTTCATGCAACCAATGTGCCAGAGCTTTGCCTCGATACGTATTATACTTCTGCATATTTAAGGGCATATCGTAGTATAAACTAAAATCAGGGGAAATAACGCCGGAATACCTTTTAAGCAACGGTAGGTATTTTTGAGGGCTTCGCCAAAAACACTCAAACGTTGAATCATTTTCGTAAAAATGAACCCAAGTGTTTTTTTTAACAAGTTTTGTTTTGTTTGTTCTTGCTGTTGAAAATGATATAAGATTATCAGGCAATAAATTGCTTGTGATTATACGCGGGATCTCGTCGTAACCGTCGTATGTTGCGTTTTTAACTAAAAACGAATTAAAAACGTCTTTGCAGTCAGTTGATAAACTTAATGTTGGGATGTTCATTAAACAATCTCCTTTTTTTATTTGACATAAAAGACGGGAAATTGTATACTAACATTGTAAAAAAGGAGTGTAGTATTGCATTTCCTGATTGGTGATAAATTGTTGTCGGAAGCAATAATTTATCACCTTTCTTTTATTTGTCATCACATTAATACTTTTGTCTTTGCTTTGCCGCCTGTTCAGAAACACCATAAGTGTACATTAGTTCTTGTACGCTCATTCCTGCCGTTTCATCGTAAGGCATCATTATTTCACCCGTGATGGATTTCACAATCCATTCAAGGCTTCTGTAAGGCAAAATTGTTTTATTTTTCAAGGCTCGATTATAGATTGGTTTGAACCCAATTTTGTCGGCAAAAGGGTGAACGATTTCGTGTAAAATATGCATGCGGTCTCCGCCAGAATTATGTTGGTATGCTCTGTCAAAAACAATTTCAGATATTTGTATTAAAAATGAGCCATCAGATAAGGGCAGACATTTTGCGGGAATATTGTTTGAAAAATCGCTTTCTGGTAAGATTTCATAATCAACATTTCCAAAAACAAAATGCAGCTTGTCCAATAGACTTAAAGGATCAATAGGCCCGGATAATGGCAAATCGAATATTTTTCTGAAAAGGATTGCATATAATCGAGTGTTTTCTCTGCTTGTAGGATAGGTTTCGTAGTCCACTGTATTATACTTCAAGTAACTCCATAATTTTTTTTGCCGTTGTTTCGTCAATGTCGTCAAAAGAACGTTGAAATTGTAGTGCAACTTGTCTTTTGTAGTCAGGCGTTGAGACTAAATCAATTTTCGAAGTTGTTTTAGAGTCTTCAATTGCGGCTAACAGGTCAAGTCGCTCGCGACTACTTAATTTATAATGATTAACAATTTTTTCTACCCAGTTCATAGGTACGTTCTTTTTCCCGGTCTCTACTGCTGACAAAAAAGAGACATTTACATCTAAGAGTTTTGCAGTATCTCCCATATTTTCATGATTTTTGATGCGGAGAATTCTCATGAATTCCGCAAACTTCGTGTAGCTCATCTGATAACCTCCTTCCTGTTCACCATTGATTATACGGGATATTAATTGAATTGTCAATATAATTAACCAAAAAAAGGTTAAAAATTTTAATCCGAAAGTTATTACATTATCCTTACGAAAAGGCAGCCGATGACCGCGCCGAAAAAGGACGCGACAAGGGAAATGGGAATGGCGAAGCGCAGGCTTTTGACTTTTACCTTTGAAAAGTAAACGGCGCAAACGTAAAATATCGTTTCGCTGCTGCCGATGATGACGGCGGCGCACTTCCCGACGTAACTGTCCGCGCCGTAATCTTTGAAAATGTTTTCAAGAAGGGCGACGCTTCCCGCGCCGCTGAAAGGACGCAAAATCATGACTTCCGTCACTTCTTTGGGTATGCCGAAAAAGGCAAAAGGTTTTTCAAAAATCTTTGTGAGATATACGGTAAGTCCGCTTGTTTTAAACAGTTCGATAAGAATGAAAATCGCCGCAAGATAAGGGAACACGTCTTTGACAAGCGACATACTTTCTTTGCCGCCTTCGACAAAGGCATCATACACGTTTACGCGTTTTATCGCTGCAAAAAGCACCAATAAAACCAAAATTACGGGAATAACGTAATTCATTTGATAAATACCGCAACAAGCAAAACGCCGATTACCGTCGACGAAAACGTTGATATTATCGACGGCAGAATTATCGCGGACGGGGCGGTGCTTCCGTACTCCGTCATAAGGCTTAACACGGTAAGCGGCAGGAGTTGCAAAGACGTTGCCGCAATCACCGTGAGCATTACCATATTTTTTGTCGCGACGCCCGATTTGTCGTCCATAAGATATATCGCGTCGATGCCCGCAGGCGTTGCCGCGTTTCCAAGTCCGAGCACGTTCGACGCGACGTTCAGGGTGATTAAATCGACCGCTTTTTCGCTTTCGTTTCTGAAAAGCCGACGGGTAAGCGGACGGCAAAGTTTCGTGAGTTTTTTGTCAATCCCCGTCTTTTCCATAAGTTTCAGCACCGACGTCCACACGGCGTAAATCGCCAGCATTTTAAGCGACAGCGACACCGCGTTCGTCGCGCCGGCAAGCATAGACGCCGTAACTTCATCGGGCGAAGTCACGGAAATTATCACGACGGCGACGATAAAAATCAAAGTAAAAACGACGTTCACGTTTAATCGTATGCAAGAAGACGGGGAGTTATACTTTACAAAACGCATTATAAATTGTATAATGTACCGGAACTTATTATAAGGAGGGCTCATATGTCCGAAAAACAGAAATATTATATTACAACCGCAATCGCGTACACGTCGGGGAAGCCTCATATAGGCAACAGTTACGAAATCGTGTTGTCCGACGCAATCGCGCGCTTCAAACGTCGCGAAGGTTTTGACGTGTTCTTCCAGACAGGCACCGACGAACACGGTCAAAAAATCGAAGAAAAAGCCGAAAAGGCGGGTATGACTCCGCAAGCCTTCGTCGATATGGTTGCGGGGGAAATCAAAGACATTTATAAACTGCTTAACATTTCGTACGACAAATTCATTCGCACCACCGACAAGGATCACGAACGTCAGGTGCAGAAAATGTTCAGAAAAATGTACGAAAACGGCGATATATACAAAGGCTCTTACAAGGGCTGGTACTGCACCCCTTGCGAGTCGTTCTGGACGGAAACGCAGCTTGTGGACGGCAAATGTCCCGACTGCGGCGGCGAAGTGAAAATGGCGGAAGAAGAAGCCTATTTCTTCAAAATGGGGAAATACGCCGACGCCCTTAAAAAATATTACGACGAACATCCGGAGTTTATCCTGCCCGCGCAAAGAAAAACCGAAATGGTCAACAACTTCATTAAGCCCGGATTGCAGGATCTGTGCGTGAGCCGCACTTCGTTCAAGTGGGGTATTCCCGTCGATTTCGATCCGAAACACGTCGTGTACGTATGGCTTGACGCGCTGACGAACTATATCACGGGGCTCGGCTACGATGTCGACGGCAACAGCGACGAAAAGTTCAAAAAATACTGGCCCGCCGACGTGCACGTCATCGGCAAGGATATCGTCAGATTCCACACCATTTACTGGCCGATTTTCCTGATGAGTCTGGGGCTTCCGCTGCCGAAACAGGTGTTCGGTCATCCGTGGCTTTTGCAGGACGGCGGAAAGATGAGCAAGTCGAAAGGCAACGTTATTTACGCCGACGACCTTGTCGGATTTTTCGGCGTCGACGCGGTAAGATATTTCCTGCTTGCCGAAATGCCGTATGAAACCGACGGTATCATCAACTGGGAGTGGATCACCGACAAAATCAACAACGACCTTGCCAATATTTACGGCAATCTCGTCAGCCGCACCGTCGCGATGAGCAACAAGTATTTCGGCGGCGTCCTTGAAAACGCAGGGGCGAAGGAAGACGTCGACGACGACCTTATCGCAACCGTTACGGGCGCATACGAAAAAGTGCGCGCAAAAATCAACGAATTCAAAATATCCGATGCGCTTTCCGAAATCTTTGTGATTTTCAAACGCGCAAACAAATACATCGACGAAACTATGCCGTGGGCGCTCGCCAAGGACGAGTCCAAGACCGCAAGGCTTAAAACGGTTTTGTATAACCTTGCAGAAAGTATCGTAATCGGCACGTCGTTGTTGGAACCGTTTATGCCGGATACCGCGGCAAAAGTAACGTCGTATTTCGGCACAACTGTGCGCGACTACGGCCGAATTGTCCGTTTCGGCGGCATTGAAAACGGCACGAAAGTCGTTGAAAATCCCGAAATTTTGTTCAGACGCCTTGACGTGAAAGAAGTCGTCGATAAGGCGCACGAAATGTACGAGGCAAGGAAAAAACCCGCTGCTCCCGAAGTGAAGGAAGAAGAAAAACCCGAAATAGACATCGACTATTTTGCGGGGCTCGATTTAAGAGTCGCGAAAGTCGTCGCGTGCGAAAAAGTGCCAAAAGCGGACAAACTTCTGCACCTTACCGTCGACGTCGGCGGCGTCGAGCGAAGCATCGTCAGCGGCATTGCAAAGTTCTATACGCCCGAAGAAATGGTCGGCAAAGAAGTGGTCATAATCGCAAACCTTAAACCCGTGAAACTTCGCGGCATCGACAGTCAGGGTATGATACTTTGCGCGTGCGGACAAGACGGGAAAGTTACGCTCGTTTCGCCCGAATCCGCCGTGGAAAGCGGCGCGGTCGTCAGATAATGCTCATCGACACGCATTGCCATCTTGACGACGAAAGGCTGTATCCGCTTGCCGAAAGCGTCATAAGCGATATGGCAAAAGACGGGCTGTATTGCGTCGTTACTTCGTCAAGCGATTACGAGTCGAGCGTGTGCAATTTCGCGCTTGCGACAAACAACCGCGACGTGTATGCGACCGTCGGGATTCATCCGCAGGAAGCGTCGGGGCGGACAACCGCGCAATACGACGAGTTTTGCAAGATGGCGGAAAACGAAAAAGTCGTCGCAATCGGCGAAGTCGGGCTTGATTATTATTACGAAAATTCCCCGCGGGAAATCCAGAAAACCGTGCTTGTCGAACAAATGGAACTCGCGCATTTTCTGCGCCTTCCGCTTGTTTTTCACGTCAGGGACGCGTTCGGCGATTTTTTCGATATCGTAAAAGACAATAAAAAACTCCTTGAATACGGCGGGACCGTGCATTGTTTCAGCGGCACGGCGGAATACGCAAAAAGCCTTTTAAAATACGATTTGTACTTCGGTTTCGACGGGCCGATTACCTATAAAAACGCAAGGCACTCGGTGGAGGCTGCGGCGGAAATACCCGTTGACAGACTGCTTGTCGAGACGGACAGCCCGTACCTTGCGCCGACGCCCCTTCGCGGCACGATAAACCTTTCGAAGAACGTCCGCCTTGTTGCCGAAAAACTTGCGACGATTAAAAATTTATCAATAAACGACGTTGAAGAAATCACAACGAACAATGCAAAAAGATTGTTTAAGAAGATAAAATGAACACATTAACTTACGTTTACGACAACAAAATATACTTAAACCTTACCAACAAATGCAGTAATAACTGTGAATTTTGCATAAGGCATACCGGCGACGGAGTGCTGGATTATTATCTGTGGCTTGACAAAGAGCCGACCGCCGAAGAAGTCATCGAAGACCTGAAAAAGTACGACCTTTCAAAGTATAAAGAAGCCGTGTTTTGCGGTTTCGGCGAGCCGCTGTACGCTTTCGACGTGTTGCTGAAAGTTGCAAAATGGCTCAAAGAACACGGTATGAAAACCCGCCTTAACACGAACGGTCAGGCAGGGCTTATTTCGGGGCCCGATACGGCGATGAAACTCAAAGGACTTATTGACACCGTGTCGATAAGTCTGAATGCGTCCGACGCCGAAAAGTACAATAAAATCTGCCATTGCAAATTCAACGAAGAAGGGTTTTACGAAATGCTTCGTTTTGCGGTAAACTGCAAAAAAGAAGGTATCCGCACCGTTATGTCCGTCGTTGACGTCATCGGAAACGAAGAAATCGAAAAATGCCGCGCCGTCGCAAAACAGGCGGGCGTCGAGTTCAGAGTCAGGACGTACGTCCAAAGTTACGAACAATGAGAAAGATTAAGGATATTTTAATCGACAACGGTTTTCGGTTCAATCATAATCTCGGGCAAAATTTCATCACGGACAAAAATCTCCTTGATAAAATCGTGGAGCTTTCGGGTGTGGACGAAAACGACGTCGTTGTCGAAATAGGAACGGGCGCAGGCACGCTCACCCGTGCGATTGCCGAAAAAGCGAAAAAGGTGTATTCGTTCGAGGTTGACCGCGCGTTGAAGCCGGTGCTGGACGAAACGCTTTCGGGGCTTGATAACGTCGAAGTGATTTTCAAAGACGTTCTGAAAATGAAAGATAAGGAACTTCTTGAAATCGTCGGGGAAAAATTCAAAGTCGTTGCGAATATTCCTTATTATATCACGACCGCGCTCGTAATGCGTTTTCTGGAAGAAGGCGTGCATCCGTCGGCGATAACCGTAATGGTACAAAAAGAAGTTGCCGACCGATTCGTCGCGAAACCCGCAACCGAGGATTACGGCGCGATTACAATGGCAATTTCCTTATACGGTGACGCGAAAATCGTCGGACAGGTTGACAAAAGTATGTTTTATCCCGTGCCGAAAGTCGACAGCAGCATCGTGCGAATCGACGTATATGATAAGTATGCGGGCGTCAATAAGAAAAACGTCAACAAAGCAATCAAGTGCGCGTTTATGATGAGAAGAAAAACTCTTCTGAACAATCTGACTGCGGTTTATCCCGTGCAAAAAGACGAGGCGGCGAAAATCCTTGAAAGCCTGAATATCGACTTAAAGGCGCGCGGCGAAACGCTGACTCTCGACCAAATTATCGAAATTTCCGATTTACTGTCAAAATGACACTTAAAAACGCAATAAAATGTCAAAAAGACTGTCCTTGCGACAGTCTTTTGTTTTTGTTCTTTTTATGTCGGCTATTTGACCGACAAAATGCGGAAAAAACCTTGACTTTATTTTGCGCGCGCTATTATAATTGAATCATAGAAATTATATGAGGTGAAATTATGTCAAAAAACTCTTATCCGAAAGTTCCTTGGAGAACCGTTAAAGACCCCATTGCAGGTCATCCCAGAACCTACGAAAACGGCATAAAACTCGATTGGTACACGACGGAAGCCCCTGCCGGCAGTTATCGCAGCATTTTCAAGTGGGGCAATCCGAAAGAATATAAAGTTCCGAGCGAAGGAATGTTCAATTATATGATGAAAAAGTTGGACTTCACGCCCGAGTTTTTGAACAGCAAGAAGAATTTCGGCGATTCTCCCGTGAAATACGAGATAAAGTCGCAACTTTCCGTTGAAGAACACAAGGCGCTTCTCGCATTTGTGGCGGGCGACGGCGCGGACGACGATTACACAAGGCTTCGCGTTGCATACGGTCAGACGATGATCGACCTTATGCGCCTTCGCGAAGGTATTGTCGAAAACGTGCCCGACCTCGTACTGTATCCCTCGACGACCGAACAAATCGAAAACATCGTGAAATACTGCGACGAGCACAAAATCGCGATTTACGTTTACAGCGGCGGCTCGTCCGTAACGCGCGGCGTCGAACCTACGGTAAAACGCTCGATCACGCTCGACCTCGGCAAAAACTTCAACAAAATCATTTCCGTCAACGAAATCAACGAAACCGTTACCGTGCAGCCCGGTATTTTCGGAACGGCGCTTGAAGCGTATCTCAACAATCCCGATAATTTCAAGTCGGGCAACGCTTACACCGTCGGTCATTTCCCGCAGTCGTTCGAGTATTCGACGGTCGGCGGCTGGGTAGTAACGCGCGGCGCGGGGCAGAACAGTTGCTATTACGGCAAGATCGAAGATCTTGTTCTCACTCAGCAATACGTTACTCCCGTCGGTACTTTCCGTACGGAACGCGCTCCCAGAAAAGCGACGGGCCCCGATATTAACCAGATTATGATGGGCAGCGAAGGCGCGTTCGGCATCCTTACCGAAGTTACGCTGAAACTCCACAGACGTTCCCGTGTGCAAAAACCTTTCTGCTATCTTTCGCGCGATTGGGACAGCGGCGTTGCGTTTATGCGCGACGTTATGCAGGCTGAACGCGGCGTACCTTCCGTATTCAGAATTTCCGATGGCGAAGAAAGCGACCTTGGTCTCAGAATGTACGGACTTGGCAAAATCGAAGGACTTTTGAAGACGTTCGGACTCGAACTCGGAAAATGCTGTCTTATCGTCGGTTTCTGCGACGGCGATCCCGATTATCAGCGAATGACGATAAGAAACGTCAAAAAGAACGCGAGAAAACATCATCTGACGTCGTTCCTGCCTGGCATCGTCGTGCCGAAATGGTCGTCGGGACGTTTCTCCGATCCCTATATGCGCGACAATTATCAGGACTTCGGCGTTATCATCGACACCCTTGAATGTGCAATGCCCTGGGACGAAGTCGATCACATTCACGACTACGTCAGAAAGTTCATTAAATCGCACCCCAACGTCATCTGCACCTGCCATATCTCGCACTGCTATCAGAACGGCGCAAACCTTTACTTCATCTGGATGCAGAAGGACGAGGGCATCGAAAAGTTCAAGGAGTTCCACAGCGGCGTGCTTAACGCGATTCAGGAATCGGGCGCAAGCATCAGCCACCACCACGGCATCGGCAAACTCTTCGCGCCGTACAACGCAAAACAACTCGGCGACGTTCAGATGGATATGCTGAAAGCTTTGAAACACCATTTCGATCCCAACGGTATTATGAATCCGGGCGGAACGCTCTGGCTTGACAAATAATAAAAAACAACGCGCCCCCTTCGCAAAACGCGAAGGGGGCTTTTTTAATGAAATCACGTTGTGGTGAAATCACGGGGTGATGAAATCCGCCTTCGGCGGGTGAAATCTTGCCTACGCAAGATTATTGAAAGTTTAATAATCCGCTTTCGTAAGATCAAGAACAATCGGAAAAACTTTGCATTATTGCAATCCTGTTTCAAAACCGCCTTTTTCAAAAAATCCCAAAAAGACCGTTTTTCGAAAAAATAGAAAACGAAATATTCTTATTATATTGACGCGCATACATACGCGAGCGCGTGCACGCGCGTATGCGCGCACGTTTCTATATATAGTGTTTCAAGGCAATGTCTGTCCCGTTGACTTTGACAAATAAAAAGATATGTCAAAATATACAAAAAATTTAATTTTTTTGTAAAAAACCCCCGTTTTTTGCTTGACGGAATAAAAAGATAAGGCTATAATTCGCAAATGTTGTTTACAAATGAACATTGAAAATTCAGTTGACGAAATCGCGGTAAGTTTTGATAACCGCACATCGCAAATCTCCTTAAAACCCGTCGCCGGCGACAAACGCTGCGGCTTAGGATTTATCGGGAACAACGCGAGATTGTGCATTCAAAATCATTTTGAAAAAAGTTAAAAAAACTTTGAAAAATATTGCGAAAATCGTTGACAAGCGAATTTAGATATGGTAGTATGTAAACACTGTCGCCCGTGAAAGGCAACAGCAGCACATTGAAAATTGAAGATATGGAAAAGCGAATTAAGAAATTGTAGTGAATTAAAACACGAAATAAATTTCGACGTCAAATTCCAATTTACGCAAAGTAAATTTGTCAGACAAAGTCGGAACAGTCAAGATTGAACTTGAGAGTTTGATCCTGGCTCAGGACGAACGCTGGCGGCATGCCTTACACATGCAAGTCGAACGGACCTAGCAATAGGTTAGTGGCGAACGGGTGAGTAATACATGAGCAACCTGCCTCAAACAGGGGGATAACACCGGGAAACTGGTGCTAATACCGCATAAGACCACAGCGCGGCATCGCGCAGGGGTAAAAACGATTCAGTGGTTTGAGATGGGCTCATGTCCCATTAGCTAGTTGGTGAGATAACAGCCCACCAAGGCGACGATGGGTAGCCGACCTGAGAGGGTGATCGGCCACATTGGGACTGAGACACGGCCCAGACTCCTACGGGAGGCAGCAGTGGGGAATATTGGGCAATGGGCGAAAGCCTTACCCAGCAATGCCGCGTGAGTGAAGAAGGTCTTCGGATTGTAAAGCTCTTTGATCAGGGACGAACACAATGACGGTACCTGAAGAACAAGCCCCGGCTAACTACGTGCCAGCAGCCGCGGTAATACGTAGGGGGCAAGCGTTGTCCGGAATGACTGGGCGTAAAGGGTGTGTAGGCGGGCTCGCAAGTTGGATGTGTAATACCCAGAGCTTAACTCGGGTGCTGCATCTGAAACTACGAGTCTTGAGTGTCGGAGAGGTAAGTGGAATTCCTAGTGTAGCGGTGGAATGCGTAGATATTAGGAGGAACATCAGTGGCGAAGGCGACTTACTGGACGATAACTGACGCTGAGGCACGAAAGCGTGGGGAGCAAACAGGATTAGATACCCTGGTAGTCCACGCCGTAAACGATGGATACTAGATGTAGGAGGTATTGACTCCTTCTGCGTCGCAGCTAACGCAATAAGTATCCCGCCTGGGGAGTACGGCCGCAAGGTTGAAACTCAAAGGAATTGACGGGGACCCGCACAAGCAGCGGAGCATGTGGTTTAATTCGAAGCAACGCGAAGAACCTTACCAAGACTTGACATTGATTGCAAGCCATAGAGATATGGCCCTCCCTTCGGGGACATGAAAACAGATGGTGCATGGTTGTCGTCAGCTCGTGTCGTGAGATGTTGGGTTAAGTCCCGCAACGAGCGCAACCCTCATAAATAGTTGCCAATATTAAGTTAGGAACTCTATTTAGACTGCCGTGGATAACACGGAGGAAGGTGGGGATGACGTCAAATCATCATGCCTCTTACGTCTTGGGCTACACACGTGCTACAATGGCTATTACAAAGAGCTGCAAACCCGTAAGGGCAAGCGAATCTCAAAAAGATAGTCTCAGTTCGGACTGTGGGCTGCAACCCGCCCACACGAAGTCGGAGTTGCTAGTAATCCCGAATCAGAATGTCGGGGTGAATGCGTTCCCGGGTCTTGTACACACTGCCCGTCACGCCATGGGAGTTGATAGTACCCAAAGTCGGTGAGCTAACCGCAAGGAGGCAGCCGCCTAAGGTAAGATCAGTAACTGGGGTGAAGTCGTAACAAGGTAGCCGTATCGGAAGGTGCGGCTGGATCACCTCCTTTTAAGGAGCAGATTTATCTGCTTTGGTCAACTTCGATCTTTCGGGATCGATGAGTCTACGGACTATAAAAAAAGGCACACAGGCCTAATGTAAATAACTGTATTCCTGCAATTATAATTCCTTTTCCACTTCGATTTCAATTGCACACTCACAACAGAGTAATGTACATTGACAACTGCATAAACTAAAATCAATCTAATTTTTTTGGATTGACGAGAGATTGAAAAATATCTAGAAGAAGAGTAATACACAATTCACGAAGATATTTTGCTGAGGACATTAAAACAAAAGTATCGAAAGATACAACCTTAATAGGTTTAAACGTATATGATTAAGCTATAAAGGGCGTAGGACGGATGCCTTGGCACCAAGCGCCGATGAAGGACGTGACAAGCTGCGATAAGCCACGGGGAGTTGCAAATGAACTTTGATCCGTGGATTTCCGAATGAGGAAACTCACATATGGTAATGCATATGTAACCATACATGAATACATAGTGTATGGTGGGGAACCCGGGGAACTGAAACATCTAAGTACCCGGAGGAAAAGAAAGAAAACAATCGATTTCCTGAGTAGTGGTGAGCGAAAGGGAAAGAGCCTAAACGTTTATATAGTGATATATAAACGGGTTACGGACCCCATAACGTACTGATTTTTGTAGTTGAACACAGTTGGAAAGCTGGGCGAAACAGAGTAACAGCCTCGTAGGCGAAACCGAAATCAGACCGGGGGTATCCAGAGTATCACAGGACACGAGAAATCCGGTGGGAAGACAGGAGGACCATCTCCTAAGGCTAAATACGACTTGGTGACCGATAGAGTATAGTACCGTGAGGGAAAGGTGAAAAGAACCCCGGGAGGGGAGTGAAAGAGAACCTGAAATCCTATGCTTACAAGCAGACATAGCACTACTTGAAAGTGTGATGTCGTACTTTTTGTAGAACGGGCCGGCGAGTTACGATGTGTAGCGAGGTTAAGTGATTAAGTCACGGAGCCGAAGCGAAAGCGAGTTTGAAATGAGCGATAGTTGCATGTCGTAGACCCGAAACCAGATGACCTATTCATGGACAGGTTGAAGCAGCGGTAAGACGCTGTGGAGGACCGAACCCACGTTCGTTGAAAAGACCGGGGATGAGCTGTGAATAGCGGAGAAATTCCAAACGAATCTGGAGATAGCTGGTTCTCCTCGAAATAGCTTTAGGGCTAGCCTCTCGTTAGTGTACCGAAGGTAGAGCACTGTATGAGCTAGGGGGCTTCACGGCTTACTGAACTCTAACAAACTTCGAATGACGGATACATGATGCGAGGGAGTCAGACAGTGTGAGATAAGTCTCATTGTCAAAAGGGAAACAGCCCAGACCTACA
>CEAB01072484.1_pt1 | contig 126121 bp, 119 predicted proteins | sample 557651 | NCBI WGS metagenome assembly CEAB01 (sample SAMEA3182046, study PRJEB8094) | gut metagenome | biome: human; feature: gut; material: Stool; isolation source: human stools | place: Canada | collected 2011-11-15 | reverse complement strand
GTGCCCCAAGACCCCCTAACGCTTAAGCTGCGGCTGGATACGAACGATGCTTTAGCATCGTCCGTACAGCGCCGCAGATACGCTCTCAAGGTGCCTGCGGCGCATTTTATTTGGACCTAGCAGAAACCGAATTAAAAATCAACCTTATAAGCGTCGTCTAATCCCGCTCCGGGAATGCGCAGCGTTTCCGGGCGGGGCAAATGGGGCCCCCGCAAGGTCGCAAGACCTTGTGGGGAGAGGAGGATGCACCGCAGCGGGGAGGGCTGCCCGAAGCAAAGCGCAGGGTCAGTCCGACTCAAGCGGAGGTTGCGTCCGACGAGCGTTGGGGGTCTCGGGGTCCTCCCCGAGTGACTTTTTGTTACTTTTCTTCACAGAAAAGTAACCCCTCGCCGGGCAGGCGTACAGTCTGTCACCCTGCGGTGACTCTGCGACGCCGAAGGCGAGATGAAACTTTGACTTAATTTGTGCCATCAATCCCTCCGTCACGGCTGCGCCGTGCCACCTCCCTTTACACAAGGGAGGCTTTCGCCGACAGGCGAGAAGAAATTTGTTTTCCCCAATAACTAAAAAGAAGCAACCTTTCGGTTGCTTCTTTTTGGTTGGGCCGGCAGGATTCGGACCTGCGGGATGCGGGAGTCAAAGTCCCGTGCCTTACCGCTTGGCTACGGCCCAGAGTATAAGCCAGGGGATACCCGAAAAAGGTATCCCCTGTGCATGGGGTGGATAGTGGAATTCGAATCCACGACCTCCAGAGCCACAATCTGGCGCGCTAACCAGCTGCGCTATACCCACCATATTAACTTGAATTGGCGCGCCAGAAGGGACTCGAACCCCTGGCCTACTGCTTAGAAGGCAGTTGCTCTATCCTGCTGAGCTACTGGCGCAAGCAAAGCGTGGAGCGGGTGATGGGAATCGAACCCACGTAACCAGCTTGGAAGGCTGGAATTCTACCATTGAACTACACCCGCAGGTCCAAAGGCGGTCTTTGGCGACATCAGTTATCATACCAAAAGAGGGGGGCTTTGTCAACCGTTTTTCAGAATTTAGCGGGAGAATTTTGCAAAAAAGGTTGTCAGCGTCCGCGGGATGTGTTAAAATTCTTATGTAGTATGCACTATCACACGAAAGGACGATTTTTCCTATGTCTGGACATTCCAAATGGAATAATATCAAACGCAAAAAGGGCGCTTCCGATGCGGCCAAGGCCAAGGTATTCACCAAGGTGGCCCGTGAGATGTCGGTAGCGGTAAAAGAGGGCGGCGCTGACCCCGATACCAACGGCAAGCTGCGCGACTGCATCGCCAAGGCCAAGGCTGCCAATATGCCCAACGAGAATATCGAGCGCTGCATTAAGAAGGCTGCGGGCAGCGAGGATAAGAACAGCTACGAAGAGATGGTATATGAGGGCTACGGCCCCAACGGCGTTGCCGTTATCATTGAATCGCTGACCGATAACCGCAACCGTACTGCCGGTGACCTGCGCCATTACTTTGATAAGTGCGGCGGCAACCTGGGCCAGAACGGCTGCGTTTCCTACCTGTTTACCAAGAAGGGCCAGATCGTCATTGATAACAGCGAGGGCGAGCTGGACGAGGAGAAGGTGATGGAGGACTGCTTTGATGCCGGGGCCGAGGATGTGGATTTCGATGAGGATACCATTGAGGTGTATACCGGGGTGAATGAGCTGCGCGAGGTGCGCGAGGCGCTGGAGAAGAAGGGCTATACCTTCCTTTCCGCCGAGCCGGCCTATATCCCCAGCACCTACACCGCCCTGCCGGAGGACGCCGCCGATAAGATGACCCGTCTGATGGACCTGCTGGATGACTGCGATGATGTGCAGGGTTTCTGGCACAACTGGGAAATGTAATATCCCCGCAAATATTCCAAGAGCGGCGCCCCCAAAGCGCCGCTTTTTTGGCAAAAGGGAGGGTAGACTATGAAGAGACTGCGTTTGGCCGCCGCGCTGCTGTGCGCGCTGCTGATGCTCTCGCTCCCGGTCATGGCCGATGGCTTTGGTATGGGCGATTTTGACTCGGATACTGTTAATAAAAACCCTCAAGTGGATAACCCCAATGAGGCAACGCCGACTCCATCCACAGAGCCGCCGCAGGAATCAGTCGGGGATAGTACCGCTAATAATGCCGGAGATGCTGTGGGAACAGACGGCGCAGGGAAGGAAAGCAGCGGCTCTTCCTCCTGGGACGATGACATCTGGAACTGGTCTGCCAACGGCTCGCCCAATGTGGCCCCGCCCTCCGAAGCGCAGCAGGAGCTGGAGGAGGCCCGCCGGGAGCTGGAGGAAAAACAGCAGCAGCGCGATGAGGCGTTCCGGGAGGCGGAGCGGGAAAATGCCGCCCTGCCGGAGGAAGAAGAGAAGCAGAAGAAACCCGCGGGCAGCAAGGCGGCCGATGCCGCCCCCACCGAACTGGTACTGCCCCAGCGGGAAGCGAGAACCGGCAGCCCGGTGCGGTACATCCTCATCGGGGCGCTGCTGGCCGGGGCCCTTTGCATTGCCATTTACCTGTTTACCCACCCGGCGCGGGAGGACGACCCCGCCGATGAAACCAAATCATGAGAAGCCACGATCCGAAAGGAGGAGCGCCCATGCCGGAGCCGAACCTGTGCCGCCACTGCTTTTCCGTACTGGAGGAGGGGGAGACGGTCTGTTCCGCCTGCGGGCAGAAGCCGGAGGCCCCCAACCCCGATGCCGCCCTGCCGCTGGGAACGGTGCTCTCCGGGCAGTACCGCGTGGGGATGGTGCTGCACCACAATGACCTGCTCACCACCTATCTTGGGTGGGATACCGAAAAAGACCGCAAGGTGCAGGTGGAGGAATTCTTCCCCGGCATATTGAAGCGTGCCGAGGACGGCCGGGGCATTATGCTCATCTCCGCCGAAAGCAAAACGCTGTTCCGCACCATGGCCAGCGACCTGCACGACCGCTGGAAGCGCCTGATGGAAGTGAACCACAAGGCGATGCTGAAAACACTGGTGCTTTTTTCCGAAAATGACACCCTGTACCGGGTGACCGAATATCTGCGCATGGAGCCGCTGGAGGAGTATCTTTCCCGCCAAAAGGGAGAGATGAGCCTGACCGATGCCCGGCAGCTCATCAGCCCGCTCATTTCGCTGCTTAGCCAGCTGCACAATATGGGCCTGACTCACTGCGGCATCTCTCCGCAGAACATCTATGTGGACAGCCGCAAGCGGGTCATCCTGGATGGCTTTGCCCTGCCGGAGCTGCGCACCGTGGGCAACGGCCTGCACGCCGAGCTTTACGCCGGGTACAGCGCCCCGGAGCAGTATTCCAAGGCACTGTGGCAGGGAGAATGGACCGATATCTACTCGCTGGGAGCGGTGCTGTACCGCATGCTGGCGGGACAGGCCCCGGTAAGCGCCGAGCTGCGCGGGGAAAGGGATGATTACCTGGCGCCGCTGGGTAAGCTGCGCCCCGACCTGCCGGAGCATGTCTGCGAGGGCATCATGAAGGCACTTTCGGTGGATCACAAGCAGCGCTACCGCTCCATGGAGGCGTTTTCCGCCGCCCTGCTGGAGGAAGCCGGTGCCAATACCGCCGTGTTCCGGCCGGAGGCCCCGCCCCGCCCGGCGGAAAAACCGGCGGCCGCGGGCCCAAAGCAGTTTTCTCCGCCCATGGTGCTGCTGGCGGTGCTGCTGGCGGTCAGCGTCATCGGGAATGTCCTTTTGGCGCTGTGGAACAGCGGCGCCTTTGACGGCAAGGAGCAGCCCGCCACCCCGGTGATGGAGCGCAGCCTGGAGGGGTACTATCTGCCGGCGATAGAGGACGAGCTGGAGCAGATGAGTGGATATAATTTTATCTACCGCTATGAGTACAGCGATACCTACCCCAGCGGGGTGATCTATAAGCAATCGCTGGCGGTGGGGCAGGTGCTGCCGGAGGATGGCAGCGTGACGCTTTATATCAGCAAGGGACCGCAGTATACCGTCATGCCGGACCTGTACGGCGCCAATGAAGCCTATGCCATCCGCATCCTTACCGATTGCCAGATCAGCTATACCATCGTCTACGATACCAACCCGGAAACGGGTGGGGAGCCGGGCACGGTGGTGGGCACCAGCATCGCGCCGGGCAGTCCCGTCGGGCCCAGGACCGCCGCCGAGGTGGATACCGTCACGGTGACCATCAAGGGTGCTTCGGAGGAGCCATTCTACGGCTGAACAGAAGAATAAACCAAAGCCCGCGGGAGAGGCGCTCTCCTGCGGGCTGATTTTTATTTTGCGGCGGCGAATGGAAAAAAGGGTGGGAGGACAGGAGGACGGGCCGCAGATAGGCTGATGCCTGACAAGGTCCGGCCGCGCAGTCATCGCCGCCTTTTGCCGGTGCCGCCGGTCACAGCGCCCGGGGAACGCTACAACAGCGTGCGGCAGCTGGGGGTGATGGATTCCTTGAGATGCTCCATCATGCGCAGGGCAGCATCCAGGGTGCTCAACAGCTCGGCCCGGTCGTCCTCCAGGCAGTAGGCCGGCAGCTCCGAAAGGTGCTCCATGATATTATCCAGATGGTCGTGCCGCACATACAGCAAAAACCGGGACTCCATGCCGTTCCATTCCGCCATCAGCTCCTCGCATTGGCGCTGGGAGGTGGCGGCACCTTCTTTTTCCACCTGCTGCCGTACCGCCGCCGTGTGCTCCGTAAGCCGATCGATGCTTTGCTGCATATCCACCAGCGTGTAAATGCTGATGCCGATGATAATGAGCAAAATGCCCACCGCCGCCAAAAATCGTTTCATCGGCCACGCTCCTTCGCCACAATATCACAGCTGCCATCGGGGCAGGCGACCATCAGGTACACATCATCAATTTTGAGCTTTTGGGCGGCGGCTTTCTTTTCCACCCAGCGCAGGTCCTTGCCGCTGCGGCGCAGGGCCTCGTGCATCACGGTGCCCTCGCACACCACAGCCAGCGGCGGGGCGTTATCCTCCGGCTGATCCGGCATGTCCAGCACCTGCGGCGTCACCGGGCGGTTCTGGTACTTCTGGTAGACGGAGAGCTTGCCGTTGGTCTCCACCACCGCAAACTCCACCTCCTCTGCCCGAAAGATGCCGTTCTGCCGCAGCTGGATCATCAGGTCATCGGCGGAAAAGCGCAGCTCCCGCATTTCCCGCTGGTCTATTTTCCCATCGTGGATGATGATAATGGGCCGCCCGGAGACAATGCGCCGCAGCCGGGCGCTTTTCAGGCAGAGGAAGGAGGTCAGCACCTCGAAGCACATGAGCGCCAAAATGGGCAGAAGCCCCGCGAACATGGGGCTGTCCGTTTCCTCAATGGTGAGGGTGGCGATATTGGAAATGAGGATGGTGATGACCAGCTCCGAGGGCTGAAGCTCCCCGATCTGGCGCTTGCCCATCAGCCGGATGCCGAACACAACCACAAGATACAGGATCATCGTCCGCAAAAATGTGACCAGCACAAAAAATCACCTCGCATGGAGGGTATTATTTACGAATTTGGGCGGCATATTCCCGCACATATTCCGGCGGCCGCGGCGAATAATGAAAAGGAATTTCCCCGGCAGGGAAAATGATATTTTCGGCGAAGAAAACCGCATCGCGCGTCAGCCTGCCCACGGCGCTTCCTGGCCCGCCTGCGGCTTTCTCCTGCCGGGAAAGACCCGATATCTGCCGGGGAGCGGCGCCGAGTGGAGGGAGAAATGATGCCGGAAAAACTGGACAGCAGCATTGTGCTGCTGCGGGAGCGCATTGAGCAGGGGATGCGCGGCTCCGCCGATCTCATTTTGGATGAATTTGAGCTGGCCGGGGTAAAGGGCCTGGCTTTTATGTTCGATGGTCTGGTGAGCAATACCCAGGTCAGCGATTTTTTGCTGCGCCCCATAAACCGCATGGCCCCGCCGGAGGCCGACCCGGAAAAGCTGTGGGAGTACCTGCGCTCACAGTTTTTATTCAGCAGCGAGCAGGGCATCGTGGAGACCTACGAGGATCTCTTTACCAAGGCGATGAGCGGCTTTGCCATGGTGATGCTGGATGGTGTGCCCCGGGCGCTCTCGCTGGGCTATCAGGGCTTTGAGACACGGGGCGTGGGGGAGCCAGCCATGGAGAAGAACCTCCGCGGCTCCCGGGAGGGCTTTACCGAAAGCAACAATACCAATACCGCCATGGTGCGCCGCCGGCTCAAATCCCCCAATCTGACGGTGGAAACGCTGTACATGGGCCGGCAGAGCCGCACCAATGTGCGCCTTTGCTACCTCAGCGATGTGGCGGCGCCTGAAACGGTGGAGGCCGTGCGGCAAAAGCTGCAGGAGGCTTCTCTGCCGCTGGTGCTGGACAGCGGCTTTTTGCAGGCGTTCATCAGCAAGGGGGCGGCGTCGCTTTTCAGCGGGACGGGCACCACCCAGCGCCCCGATACCCTGTGCGCCAAGCTGGCAGAGGGCAGAGTGGGCGTTATGGTGGACGGCAGCCCCAATGTGATGATCGCGCCCTACCTCTTCACCGAGCATTTCCATACGCTGGATGACTACACCCAGCGACCCTATTTTACGGCGTTTGTGCGGCTTTTGCGGCTGGCGGCGTTCTTCCTTACGGTGCTGCTGCCGGGCTATTATGTGGCGGTGGTCACCTTCCACCCGGAGCGTATTCCCCGGATGCTGCTGCCCGCCTTCCTCGGCTCTGTTTCGGCCACGCCGCTTTCCGCCATGGGGGAAGCCTTGGCCCTTTTTTTGCTGTATGAGCTGCTGCGGGAGGCAGGGCTGCGCCTGCCGGATGCCATTGGGCATACCCTCAGTGTGGTGGGCGGCATCGTCATCGGGGATGCCATTGTGACCGCCGGACTGGTGGGCCTGCCCATGATCATCATTATCGCGCTGACCGCCGTAAGCGCCTTCGCGGTGCCCAGCCTGTACGAGCCGGTGACGATCCTGCGGTTTTTATTCATCTTCATCGGCGGGATATTGGGGCTTTACGGCATGGTGCTGGGCTTTTTGGTGCTGGTGGTCAACCTGTGCAGCCTGCATACTTTGGGCACACCGCTCACGGCGCCCATCGCGCCGTGGCAGCCCCGCACCCTGCGGGATCTATTCTGGCGCAGCGGCTGGCAGCGGCTGGGGCAGGAGGATTACAATGTGTCCTCCGCCCGCCAGCGGGAAAGGGGGCAGACCGATGACCAGGACGCGTGAGATCAGCGGCAGCGGGCAAATATTCGCTTTGTTGGTATTATCCCAGTGCTTTTGGCTGCTGTGCTGCCGCCCGTCCCTTGTCAACGGTCTGTTGAGCATGGCGGCCTCGGCGGTGGCCTATGGGGTGGTGTTCCTGCTGGCGGTATTCTGCCGCCGCTGCGCCGCCCGGGGGGAGACCCCTCTGTCGCCGGTATTTGCCGCATGGGGTGCGCTCCTTACGGTGGGATATTTCGCGGTCACGGCCGAACAGCTGCTTTCCGCCGCCCGTGTTCTGTTCGAGGGTGTGTTTTCCCCGCTTCTCCTGCTGCTGGTGCTGCTGGGCGCGGTGTGGGCGGCCGCTGCCGCCGGGCAGGAGGCCCTGGGCCGGGCCGCCTTTGTCAGTCTGTTTTTGTTTTTGCTCGCGGTGCTGCTGCTTACCCTTGGGGTGCTGCCGCAGGCTACCGCGCTCAATCTCCGCCTGCCCGAAGAGGATCTTTCCCGCCTGGGGGAGGAGATATTATTCATCCTGCCCCGCCAGATAGAACCTCTGCTGCTGTTGCTGTTCGCCCAGCGGTGCAGCCGGCCGCGGTCTGCCGCCCTGCTGCTGTGGGTGCCCGCCGGTTGGCTGCTGGGCGGCCTTTTGCTGCTGCTGGCGGCGCTGGTGCTGGGGCACTACGGCAGCCTGCAGCCCTACCCCATGATGCAGCTGGCCCGGTCGGCCGGGCTTTCCGGCATGGTGCCGGTCTATTGTTTTTTGCTTATCACGGCGGCGTTTTTCCGGCTTACCGGATTGGCGGTTGCCGCCGCGCGGTTGGGCGGTATGGCTGGCTGCCCTCCAAAATACTCCCTTTGGGCGGGCGTGGCGCTTTCCATTGGCGGGGTAGTGCTGCTGCACTATACCGGCTGGCCGGATGCTGCCGTTTATCCCATCTTGGCTGTGACGGGCCTGCTTTGGCTGATTTTTGCCCTGCTGCCGCCGCGGGGCACCGGGAATAAGCGGGACCGGCGGCGTTAGCGGCTCAACAGGCGCCAGCCCGATTTCATCGGGCACCAGCCTGCCCTCGCCGCTGCCTGGCCGCTCGCCGCTTCTGCCCGCCGCCCCGCCCTTTGCTTATCTTCTCATTCAGGAGGTTTTCATATGCCGTTTCACCGTTTTTCCGCCCTGCTTTTGGCGCTTTTGCTCTGCCTGCTGCCCGGCTGCGGAGAGCGCCCCATCTCCTCCCGTCTGGTCCTTTCCTCCATGGGGGTGGAGTGCTCCGCCCGCCCGCTTACCGCCGTGCTGGAGGTGATCCGCGAGGAGAAAAATGAGACCATCACCGTGCAGGGGGAAAGCTTCACCGCCCTCTTTTCCGCCGCCGAGCGCCAAACCGGGGAGCAGGTTTACCTTGGTGCGCTGCAGAGCATCGTCTTTTCCGGCGTGCCCGATGGCAGCACGCTGCGGGAGTATCTCCGTGCGCTGCTGGCCGATGGAAGGCTTTCCCCCAATACCCAGATCGCCCTGTGCGGGGACGCCCTTTCACTGTATGATGGGGAAGCGCTCACTGGGGATGGCATCACCGCCCTGCTGACCCGCCAGTATACCGATAGCCGCCGCAATGGACTCAAGGAGCTGCTGAACCTGCTGGAGGGGACCGGCCGGGATGGTCTGATCCCCTGGCTGACGACGGCGGAGGGCGAGCTGCGGGAAATGGGTGCCATCGCCACCGGGCAAAGCGACTACACCGCCCCCGAGGAGCCGGAGGAGATCTGCCTTATGCTGCTGGGCGAGCGCCCGGAAATGCGCTATGCGCTTTCGACTGGAGCGGGGGAGGCGAGCATCCTGCTGCGGCGGCTGACCCTTTCTGGGGTCAAATGGGAGGACGAAACACCCACCGTCACCCTGACGGCGGAAGCCTCTGTACAGTCCGTCGATGGAAACATGACCCGGGAAACGCTGGAAGCGGCCCTGCTGGATGAACTGCAGCGGCGCCTGGCCGCGCTGAATACCCAAATGTCCCGCACCCGCAGCGATCTGCTGGGGCTTTCGGCCCGGGCGGCGCTTTGCGGTCACGATTTACAAAATATCCCCTTGGGGGAGCTCCGCTACACCGTTCACCTGGTCCTGTGGGATCCCCGCGGACTTTTGTCATAGGACGCATTTTTTGGCATCCCTGTCCTTTTGCTGCATCCGCCGCAAGTATTTACATCACATCATCCGCCGCTTCCGGCGCACAGTAGATTATGGGGCGGCGCATCAGTGCGGGCGCGGCCCCGCTTTTGGGGGAAAGGGGGTGAAATCCTTTGAGAAAAGCAATACGCACAGGCTTTTGGATCTTTGGCGCCGCGGTGCTGCTGGTGCTGGCCGCGGCGGTATACTGGCAGGCCCGCCTGCCGGATGAATACGCCCTGACCCGCGGCGGCAGCCTTCGCCTGCCCGGCAATATTACTGCAGTCTATGGCGAGGAGACCGCCGTGGCCCGCTGCGGGGAAGCAACGGCCGAAGCCCAGCTGCGCCTGCCGCTGGGCGTTTCGGTCAAGACTGTTTCGGTGCGCTATGTGCAGCGGGATACCGTGCTGGTCTCCGGCCGTCCCTTCGGCATCAAGATGTTTACCGAGGGATTGATGGTGGTGGGCTTCACCGATTTTTCCGCCGATGGCAGGCGCATCAATCCGGCCCGCAGCGCGGGCCTTGCCACCGGGGATATCCTGCTGAGTCTGGACGGCATCACATTGACCTCCAATGAGCAGATGGGCGCTCTGGTGCAGGGCAGCGGCGGCCGCCCGGTGCAGCTTGTATATCAGCGGCAGGGGCGGCAGTACACCGCCCGCCTCACCCCGCAAAAAAGCCTTTCCGACAGCCGCTGGCACCTGGGGCTTTGGGTGCGGGATAGCTCCGCCGGCATCGGCACCGTCACCTACTTTGATGAAAACGCGCGTACCTTCTCCGGCCTGGGGCATCCCATCTGCGATGTGGATACCGGCGAGATCATGACCCTTTCCACCGGGGAGGGAGTGGAAGCGGTCATTACCGGCTATACAACCGGCAAAAGCGGCTCCCCCGGCGAATTGAAGGGCCAGTTTGTGGCGGGGCGCACCTTTGCGGGCCTTACAGCCAATAGCGAATGCGGGGTCTGCGGGTCCCTCCGCCCGGATTATATCCCGCAGGGGGAGCGGCTGCCAGTGGCTTTTTCGCACGAAGTGCAGCCCGGCCCCGCTAAAATGCTGACAACTATTGCAGGCGGCGCTCCGCGGGAGTATGATGTAGTTATCGAGAAGGTGCTGCGGGGCAGCGGCCACGCGGGGCAGAATATGGTCATCCGGGTGACCGATGAGGCGCTGCTGCAAAAAACCGGCGGTATCCTACAGGGCATGAGCGGCTCGCCGCTCATCCAGAATGGGATGCTGGTGGGCGCCGTGACCCATGTCTTTGTGGATGAACCGGACCGCGGCTACGCGATTTTTGCCGAAACAGTGCGAAACGCCGAGAAAAACCTCGACCAAACCACCCGCAATGCGGCATAGCATCTAATATTGGAAAATATTGGCGAAAACTTTATCAAAAAATATTGAAATATATGTTGAAATCTTTTACAATTTATGGTAACATCAACTCAACGGCCGGATTTCATAACATTTTAGGAGGAGTATTCACATGGAGAACCACAACTATATGCTGATCGCCGATGATGCGGGCGAATTCCGCGATACCTGCAAAGCTGCTTTGGAGGCAAAGGGCTTTGAAGTAGAGGTTTGCCGCAAGGATGGACGCGCTCTTTTGGATATGATCCGGGAGAAGAAGCCCACCGCTGTGCTGATGGAGGCCCTAATGAGCGGCCTGGATGGCCTGGGTGTGCTCATGGCCGTTTCCCGCGGGGAGTGCGGCGTCCAGCCCACCATCTTTACCATGACCGGTATGGATGCGCCCGGCATCACCAATCAGCTGATCCGGGCAGGCTCCGCCTATCACTTTGTCAAGCCGTTCGATCCCGATATCATTGCCGAGCGGGTAGAAATGATGTGCGCCCCGGCCGCCGGGGAAGAAGCGGTTGCCGCGGCCCGTCCCGCCGTGGAAGTGGTGGACCTGGAAACCATCGTTACCGAGATCATCATGGAGATCGGCATCCCGGCGCATATCAAGGGATACCAGTATATCCGGGATGGCATCATTATGACCGTCCGGGAACCGGAGATAATCAACGGCGTTACCAAGGTGCTTTATCCGGCCATCGCCAAAAAGAACGGTACCACCGCCTCCCGTGTGGAGCGTGCCATCCGCCATGCCATCGAGGTGGCCTGGGACCGCGGGGATGTGGATATTCTCAATTCCTATTTCGGCTATACCATCCACAATCTGCGCGGCAAGCCCACCAACAGTGAGTTCATTGCCATGATCGCGGATAAGATCCGCCTGCGTTATAAAGGCTCCAATTTTACCCTTGCCTGATCCACAAAGACCAATGCCGGCCGCCCGTCCCCTGCTTGCTGGGGAGCGGGCGGTTTTCCCATATATGCCCAGATTTATTACAAATACGAAAATTTGTTCGTTTTTTTCATCCCAAAGTCTTGCCCTCCCCACCAAACCTGTGCTACAATTAACTTGGAATGTTGTTTCTATCCGCTACCTCGCGGCTGCCGCGGGCTGCCTTAGCTTTCCCACTTACCCCTTGCCCGATCTATCCCCGCCACCCTGTGCAGCCCGCCCATTGCGGCGGAGCGCCCCCTGCGGGGGCTGCCGCGCCACCCCTGCGGGGCGGCGCGTACCGGGCTGCGCCCGGCGGCTCCGCCGCCGCCCTCCCGGCCATCCCCGCACTTTCCACTAACCACCCACCCGAAAGGAGCCCTGTCCCATGCTGCGAATGATCCTGGGCGAAGCCGGTACCGGCAAAACCACCGAGGTACTCCGCCAGATAAAAGAAGCCGCCGGCCGGCAGCAGCCTGTCCTGCTGCTGGTGCCGGAGCACGCCTCCTTTGAGATGGAGCGCCGGGTCAGTGCCCTCTTTACCGGGGAGGAGCAGCAGTATATCACCCTGCTCAGCTTCCCCCGCCTGGCGGAAAAGATCTTCCGGGAATGCGGCGGCCTGACGCAGCGCCCGCTGGATGAGGTCAGCCGGGCCCTGCTGATGCGGGAAGCCATCAGCGAGGTGCAGGAACGGCTTACCCTCTACCGGCGGCAGGCAGGCTACACCGGCTTCATTTCCTCCATGCTGCAAACCGTCGCCGATTTTAAGCGCGCTGGCATTACCCCCGCCCGGCTGGAGGAGATCGCCGCCGAAACCGCCGGCACCGCCCTGGGGCAGAAGCTCACCGATCTCCAGCTCATCTACGAGGCCTTCCAGGCCCTGGTGGAGCTGCGCTTCCACGACCCATTGGATGAACTGGCCCTGGCGCTGGGCCGCGCGGCGGAAAAGAACTGGTTCGCCGGCCGCCATATCTGGGTGGATAGCTTCGACTACTTTTCGGTCAGCGAGCGCGCCCTGCTGGAGCAGATGCTCCTCTCGGCGGAAAGTCTCACCCTCTCCATGACCTGCCCCGCCCTGGATGCCGGGGAGGACATCTTCCTTTACCAGAAAAAATTTCTCCTGCGTATGCGTGCGTACGCGGGCGCGCACGCGTTAATGTGCGAGGATCCCCTCATTCTCACCGAAGATAAACGCCACCAAAGCCCCGCCCTGGCCGGGCTGCAAAGGGCCTTTACCCGGCCGGAAACGGTGCCCCCCGCCGAGGGAGAGAGCCTTCGGCTCATCGAGGCGCCGACGGTGTACGAGGAAATGCGGTTTGCCGCTGCCGAGATTGCCCGGCTGGTGCGGGAGGAGGGCCTCCGCTACCGGGATTGCGTCATCCTCTGCCGGGACCTGGACCGCTACCGCAATGCCAAAACCGTGCTGGAGGAGTACGATCTGCCCTACTTCTGCGGCGAAAAGCAGAACATCCTCTTCGCGCCGCTGCCGTTTTTCCTGCTCACCGCGCTGGAGGCTGCCTCCGGCAGCCTGAAAACCGCCGCCATCCTGCGGCTGGCCCGCTCTGCTGCCTCGGGGCTTTCTCCCCAGCAGGCCGGCGCCCTGGAAAATTACAGCTTCATCTGGAACATCTCTGGGGAGGACTGGCTGCGCCCCTTCACCGGCAATCCGGAGGGCATGTCCGATGCCGCCCCGGAGGATTACGCCGCCGCCCTGGCCCAGGTGGAGGCCGCCCGCCGCCGGGTCATCGAGCCGCTGGCGGCCCTGCGGCAAAGTCTGAAAAATGCCGCAGGCCCCGACTTTGCGGCGGCGGTGTACCGCTATGCGGAAGCCGCCGGCGCCCTGCAAAACCTGACCAAAAACAGCCCTCTGCCGCAGCGGGAAGCGGTGGACCGCCAGTGGAACAGCCTGGTGGATGTGCTGGACCTCATGACCGACTTTTACCCGGAAAGGGCACTGAACGCCCGGGAGTGGAGCGAGCTGTTCCGGCTGGCCCTTTCCCGCATCGATTTGGGCGAGGTGCCAAATACCGTGGACCATGTCATCCTGGCGGAAAGCGACCGGGTGCGGCTGCAAAGCCCCCGGGCCGTCTTTGTCCTTGGCGTCAATGAGGGCATTTTCCCGGCCAATGGGGCCACGGCAGGGCTTTTTTCCACCCGGGAGCGGGAGGAGCTGAATGCCCGCGGCGCGGAGCTGCCGGTGCTGGGCACAGAAAGCACTCTGCGGGAGCAGTTTGTGCTGTATTCCGCTCTTTCGGCCGCGGCGGAGCGGCTGACCATCACCTATGCCCGGCAGAATATCGCCGGGGATGCCCAGCTGGCCCCGGCGGGCTATCTGCTGCGGGTGCTGCGGCCCCTGCGGGTCAGCCCCATCAGGACCGAAGCCTTCCCGGCGGAATTCTGGGTGGTGAATGAGGCCACCGCCAAAAGCCGATACGCGGCGGCTCTGGGCCGGGATGCCGCGGAGGAGGCCCTGCTGGCCGCCCTGCTGGAGCGGCTGGGAGAGGGGGACTATCCGGCTGCGATGAGACGGGTGGCCATGGATGCCCCGGCCGGGGATATCACCCCGGAAAACGCCCGGCAGCTGCTGGGCCGGGAGCTGAAGCTGGCCCCCACCGCCATCGACCGGTACTACCAGTGCCCTTACCAGTTTTTCTGCGATAAAATGCTGCGGCTGCGCCCCCGGCAAAGGGTGGAGTTTTCCCCCTTCGAGTCGGGCTCGGCCATCCACTATGTTTTCCAGCAGATGGTAAACCAGTACGGCAGCCGGGGCCTGTGCGAGCTGACCGACGAGGAGATGGATGGGGAGATCCGCCGCTTCCTCCGGGAGTACATCGACCGGATGGTGCCGGACCCCGCCAATGTTACCGCCCGGTTCCGCTACCAGTTTGACCGCCTGCGGCTGATGCTGGGGGTCATTGTGCGGCACCTGGCCGATGAGTTTTCCCAAAGCGAATTTACCGCCGCCGCTACCGAGGTTTCGGTGGGCGAGGGGGGAGAGGTGGCCTCCCCGCGGCTGAGCACCGAGGACGGCACCCCCATCTCCCTGCGCGGCTCCATTGACCGGGTGGACCTTTACCACGGCCCGGAGGGAGACTACCTGCGGGTCATCGATTACAAATCCGGCACCAAGGAATTCAAGTTTGAGGAAGTGCCCTATGGACTCAATATGCAGATGCTCATCTACCTGTACGCCGCCTGCGGCGATGAGAACCACCGCTTTGGCAGCCCGCAGCCGGCGGGGGTGCTGTACCTGCCCAGCCGTCTGGAGGCGCTGGAGGTCACCATGGATACCACCAGCGAAAGCCTGGCGGCCGAGGTGAATGAATCCCTGCGGATGAAGGGAATGCTGCTGGAGGATGAGGACATCCTGCGGGCGATGGAGCAGCAGCTGGCCGGGGTGTATATCCCCGCCAAGATAAAGCAGAACGGCGAGTTTTACCGGGGCTCCCGGGTTTACAGCCGGGAGGTCTTTGCCAAGCTGCGGGAGACCGTTTACGGCAACATAGAGCAAATGGGCACCGACCTGCTGGCCGGTAAGGTGGCCCCCTGCCCGGCACGGGGCGGCAGCAGCGAGCCCTGCAACTACTGCCCCTATGCGGGGCTGTGCAATAATACCGAGCCGGAGGCTCCCCACCGGGAGCTGGGCGGAAAGGAGGAGACCGAATGAGCGCGCGCGAATGGACCCCGGCCCAAAAACAGGCCATCACCACCCGGGGCGGAGATCTTCTGATTTCGGCGGCGGCGGGCAGCGGCAAGACCGCTGTGCTGACCGAACGGGTGCTGACCCTCATCACCGACCCGGAGCGCCCGGTGGATATCGACCGGCTGCTTATTGTGACCTTCTCCAATGCCGCGGCGGAGGAAATGCGGCAGAGAATCGCGGCCCGGCTGTACGAGCGAATGGAGCAGGAGCCGGAAAACGCCGTGCTGCGGCGGCAGAGCCTCCTGCTGGGCAACGCCGAGATCTGCACCATCCATGCCTTTTGCTACCGGCTCATCCGGGAGAATTTCCAGGCGCTGGGGCTGCCCGGCGATATGGCCCTGGGCCGGGATGGGGAGGACGAGCTTTTGCAGGCGGCGGTGCTGGAACAGCTGCTGGATGAGGAGTACGAAAAGGCCGAGCCGGCCTTCATGCGGCTCATCGAGCTGTTTTCCGGCAGCCGGAATGACCGCAGGGTCATGGCCTCGCTGCTGCTTCTATACCGCTTTCTGCGCAACCATCCCTTCTACCGGGACTGGGCCGCGGAGTACATCACCGCCGATACCGAAACACCGCTGGATGAGACCATCTGGAGCGGGCTGCTGCGGCAGCGGGCCGCGGAGGCCCTGCAATACGCCGACGACCTGCTGCGGGACTGCATGGATCTGCTGGGGCGGAGCAACGACGAGATGCTGTGGGAAGTGGTGACGCCGGTGATCATGCAGGACCGGGAGATGCTGGCCCGGCTGATGACCGCGGTGACGCAGGAGGAATGGGACATTGCCATGACCCGGATGCTGGAGGCGAGCTTTCCGCAGTTCCCGCGGAAAAAGTGGACCGACGCCGAGACCAAGGATACGGTGCTGCGGCTGCGCCGCCGGGCCGCCGAGGCCGTGACGGAGCTCAAGACGAAGGTCTTCCTGATGGGGGAGACGCAGTACCGGGAGGACCAGCAGAAGCTGGCCCCGCTGATGGAGCGGCTGTGCGCGCTGATTCTGGAATTCGACAGCCGGTACGCCGCTGCCAAGCTGGAACGGCGAAAGCTGGACTTTGGCGACCTGGAGCACGACGCCCTGGCCCTGCTGGCGCGGCCGGACGGCACCCCGACCGCCCTTGCCGCGGAGCTGGGCAGCCGGTATGCCGAGATTATGCTGGATGAGTACCAGGATACCAATGCCCTGCAGGAGAGGATCTTTGCCGCGCTGACGGCGGGGGGCTGCCACCGCTTCATGGTGGGGGATGTCAAGCAGAGCATTTACGGCTTCCGGGAGGCCTGCCCGGAAAACTTCCTGGAGAAGCGGGAAAGCTATGCCCCGGCGGAGGAAGGGTCCTTCCCGGCGAAGATCGCCCTGAACGCCAACTTCCGCACCCGGCGGGAGATCACCGGCTTTACCAACCGGCTGTTCAGCCGCATTATGACCCAAAGAACGGCGGGAATGGACTACCTGCCGGAGGATGAGCTGGTTTCCTCCCTGCCGTATGACTATACCATCGGGCGGCCGGTGACGGCGCTGGTCATCAACCCGCCTGTGGGGACCCCGGTGGCCGACTGCCGCAAAATGGAGGCCGAGCAGGCGGCGGAGGAGATCGGGATACTGCTGAAGGCGGGCTTTACCGTGGAGGAAAACGGGGGCCGACGGCCGGTTCGGCCGGGGGATATCTGCATCTTGATGCGGAGCGCCAAAAACCGGGAGCAGTACTACATAGACGCCCTGCGGGAAAGGGGCATCGGCGCCCGGAGCGCCAAAAACGAAAACCTGCTGGAGGTAAGAGAGGTAAAAACGGTGGTGAGCTACCTGGCCGTGCTGGCCAACCCCATGCTGGACCTGGAGCTGGCCGAGGTGCTGGCAAGCCCGATGTACGGCTTTACCGGGGACGACCTGGCGGCCCTGAGAGCGGCCGGCCGGCGGGAGCGACTGTACCAGAACCTGCTGAGCAAAACGGCGGAGAGCGGCAAATTCGCGGCATTCCTGCGGGACTACGACCTGCTGCGGGCCAAAATGCAGGAGCTGCCCGCCGCTGAGCTGATCCGGGAGATATGCGAGGTGACCGGCTACCGGGAAAAGTGCCGGGTGCTGCCGGAGGGCGAGACCGCGGTGGCCAACCTGCGGCTGCTGCAGGCCCATGCGGCCGAGCACGAAAAGGACGGCCGTGGCGAGAGTGACTTTGCGGAATACCTGCGGCGGCTGGCCCAGCGGGGCTGTGTGCTGCCCAGCGCGGCGGCGGCCGGCGGCGACTCTGTGACCGTGACGACCATTCACCGCAGCAAGGGACTGGAATACCCGGTGGTGTTCCTGGCCGGGTGCAATGAGCGGTTCCGCAGGGCGGAGGAGAGCAGCGACATCGCTATGGACCGGGAGCTGGGCTTTGCCTGCAAGCTGCGGGATAACTACACCATGCTGCAGCATAAGACCCTGCCGCTGGCGGCCATGCAGCTGCAGAACCGCAAGACCCGGCTGCAGGAGGAGATGCGCATCCTGTATGTGGGGCTGACGAGAGCAAGGGAAAAGCTGTACCTGATGGCTACGGGGACCAAGATCACCGAAGGGCTGGAGGAGCTGGGGATGATAGCCGCGGAAAGCGGGGAATACCGGGCCGCCGCTGCGGGGAGCAGCTGGGACTGGCTGCGGGGCACCGTGATGCAGGAGCAGGGCCTGGAGCTGAGGATCATACGGCCGGAGGAGCTGCCGCCGCCGGAGAGTGAAGAACTGGAACAGGCGCATGAGGCCATCCCCGTGGAGGGGGAGGCCCTGCAGCGGCTGGAGGAGAAGCTGAGGTTCAGCTACCCCTACCCGGCCGATACCGTGACCCCCAGAAGGATGGCGGTGAGTGAGCTGGCCGAACGGGCCGCAAGGGAGCATTATCTGCTGAAGCGCAGGCCCAAGTGCCTGACCCGGCAGGAGGCGACCGCGGCCGAGCGGGGCAATGCCGCCCACCGGGCGATGCAATTTGCCGACCTGACGGCGCTGAAAAAGGACCCGAAGGCCGAGGTAGAGCGGCTGGTGGCCGAGGGCTACCTGTATCGGGAGGACGGGGCACTCATCGACACCAGGGTGCTGGAAAAGCTGATGAGCTCCCCCCTGGGCGAGCGGATGAGAAAAGCAGACCGGGTGGAGCGGGAAATGCGGTTTTTGCAGGAATTCACCCCGGAGGAGCTGGCGGCCATAGACCCGGCGCTGCGGGTGCCGGGGACGACGCTCATCATGGGGGCGGTGGATGCCGTGCTGGTAGAAGGGGACCATGCCGTGCTGCTGGACTATAAGACCGACCGGGTGGCGGCTCCGCAGGAGCTGACCGGGCGGTATGCCCTGCAGCTGAAGCTGTACGCGGCCATGGTGCGGCGGCAGCTGGGGCTGCCGGTGACCGAGGCGGTGCTGTATTCGTTCTGCCTGGGGCAGGCGGTGAAAGTGGAGCTGTGAGGCCTTTTCTGAGGAGAAAAGGCGGAGAAAGAATTTTGGCCAAGTTGGCGGTCGCCTGGCGGCGAAAGCCTCCCTTGTGCAAAGGGAGGTGGCACGGCGCAGCCGTGACGGAGGGATTGTCGGTAGATACTATGACTTAGTTTTATCTCTCTTTTCCTACGGAGCCAGTTTGTAGTCGCCTGGCGGAGGGGCGGAGTCACCGGAGGGTGACGGCCTGTACGCCTGCCCGGCGGGGGCCTACTTTTGTTCGTGCAAAAGTAGGCAAAACACGCTTGGGGCTGCGCCCCAAGACCCTCTTGCCGCTAAGCTGCGGCTGGATACGAACGATGCCAAGGCATCGTCCGTACGGCGCCGCAGATACGCTCCCAAGGTGCCTGCGGCGCATTTTATTTTGGCCCCAGCAGGAACCGAATTAAAATAAACACCTTATAAGCGTCGTCTAGCCCCAGATCCGGGAGGCTGTAGGCCTTCCGGTCGGGGCAAATGGGGCCCCCGCAAGGTCGCAAGACCTTGTGGGGAGAGGAGGATGCACTGTAGCGGGGAGGGCTGCCCGAAGCAAAGCATAGGGTCAGCCCGACTCAAGCGGAGGTTGCGTCCGACGAGCGTCGGGTTTTTAGGGCGGAGCCCTAAATGACTTTTGGTTACTTTTCTTCATAGAAAAGTAACCCCCGCCGGGTAGGCGTACAGGCTGTCACCCTCCGGTGACTTAGCGACGCCGACAGGCGAGATGATACTTTGGCATGATTTGTGCCATCAATCCTTCCGGTTCGTTCCGCTCACCACCTCCCTTTACGCAAGGGAGGCTATGGTGCGGTGCCCTCCCCTTACACAGGGAAGCCTGCGGGGCGGGGCGGTGCCGACAGGCGGAAAAAACGAGGGAAATAGTGAAAATTCCCCCTTGACAGGGAGAGGGGGATTTGGTATGATAGTCAAGTAAAGAAAGCAGAACGAGATCGTTCTCACCTGCCGCACAGTGGTTGTAGGCACGGTCAATAGAGGCAAGGCCTGCAAATGTGGGAGACTTGCGTTCTTTTGGCATGGACGATCAAAGTGATGAGTCCGTGCTTTTTATTTACAGGAAAACCCGAGAGCTACAACCCATTTCAGTCAGGAGGTGCTTTGCAATCGCAAACAAGGAACTGCAGATCAATGAAGAGATCCGCGACAAGGAAGTAAGAGTGATCGGTGCTGAAGGCGAGCAGCTGGGGATCATGTCCTCCCGCGATGCCTACAACATGGCGCAGGAAAAGAACCTGGATCTCGTAAAGATAGCGCCGCAGGCCCAGCCGCCGGTATGCCGCATTATGGATTACGGCAAATACCGCTTTGAGCAGGCCAAGCGCGAAAAGGAATCCCGGAAGAACCAGAAGACCATAGAGGTGAAGGAGACCCGGCTTTCCCTGAACATTGATACCCACGATTTTGATACCAAGGTGAACCAGACCAAGAAGTTCCTTTCTTCCGGCAACCGCGTCAAGGTGTCCATCCGCTTCCGCGGCCGTGAGATGGCGCATTCCCAGCTGGGGTACGGTATCATGCAGCGCTTTGCAGAGGCCTGTGCCGATGTAGGCAATGTGGAAAAGCCCGCCAAGCTGGAGGGCCGCAGTATGATCATGTTTATGAACGCAAAGCCTGCCCCCACCAATAAGCAGTAATAACAAATTTAGGAGGAAAATAAAATGCCCAAGCTGAAAACCCACACCGGTGCAAAAAAGCGCTTTAAGCTGACCAAAAACGGTAAGGTCAAGAGAGCCAAAGCCTACAAGTCTCATATCCTGAACAAGAAATCCACCAAGCGCAAGAGAAACCTGCGCAAGGGCACCTATGCCGATAAGACCAATGTTGGCGCGCTGAAGCTGCTGATGCCCAACACCTGATCCCTTAACAACAACATTTACAGATGATATGATACGGAGGTAAAAAGATATGGCTCGTATTAAAAGAGCGATGATGACCCGCAAGAGAAGAAAAAAGACCCTGAAGATGGCAAAGGGCTATTTTGGCGCGAAGAGCAAGCGCTTTAAGATGGCGAAACAGGCCGTAATGAAATCCGGCAACTATGCTTACATTGGCCGTAAGCAGAAGAAGCGTGATTTCCGCCGCCTGTGGATCACCCGTATTTCCGCCGCCTGCAAGCTGAACGGCATGAACTATTCCCAGTTTATGAACGGCCTGAAGAAGGCTGGCATCAACCTGAACCGCAAGATGCTCTCCGAGCTGGCGATCAATGATGCTGCTGCCTTTACCGCCCTGACCGAGAAGGCCAAGGCTGCCCTGTAAAAAGCATAACGCTCCGCCCGATTTTGGTAAGACAGGATCGGGCGGGTCTTTTTTGTCATAAAATGAAGTCATCAAAAATTTGCTTGCATTTGGGGCTGACTTAGGGTATAAAGAAAAAAGAGCATCTCCAAAAGGAGGAAAAGGATGGAACGGCTGACCTCGCGCGAGAACGCGCTGATAAAGGAATACCGAAAACTGTGCGGCAGCCGGAAGCGGCGGGAGGAGACCGGGTGCTTTGTGCTGGAGGGCGCCCGGCTGGTGCTGGATGCGGCTGAGAGCGGCATCCCGCTGCGGACGCTGCTGGTAAGCGATGACGGCGCCCGCTACCCGGAGGCCGAAAAGCTGGCGGGAATGGCGCGGCGGTGCTTTTCCATCCCCAATGAGCTGGCGGCGTATATCTCCGAGACCGAGCACCCGCAGGGCATTTTTGCGGTGGGGGAGATGCCGAAGGCCGAGCCGCTGACGATGCGGGCGGGCAGCTATCTGCTGCTGGACGAGCTGCAGGATCCCGGCAACCTGGGGACCATCCTGCGGACAGCGGAAGCGATGGGCATCACCGCGGTGGTGCTTTCCGCCCACTGTCCCGATCTTTTTTCGCCGAAGGTGATCCGCAGTACGATGGGCAGCGGATGGCGGCAGAAAACCGTGCGGGTGGATGACCTGGCCGGGAGCATTGCCGCATGGCAAAAGCAGGGCCTGCGCTGCTATGCGGCTACCCTAAGCCCAGAAGCACTGCCGCTGCAAAGGCTGCCGGCGGGGGAATGCCGGGGGATCGTCATCGGCAATGAGGGCAACGGTGTGAGCCGGGAAGTGATAGATGCCTGTAATGGCGAGATATATATCCCGATGAGGGGGGCGGCGGAATCGCTGAACGCGGCGGCCGCGGCAGCGCTGTGCATGTGGGAGCTGAGCGGCCGGGGGTATCTGCCCGGATAAGCAGGAGGCAGGCGGCGCGGCGGAATGGGCGAGGAGTGCCCGCAGCGAAGCGGAGGGTCACTCCGAGACAAAATGGAGCCGTGCCGCCGGAATAGGCGGCTTGGAACGAAGGATAAAAAGAAAGGAGGGGGCGCGAGATGGCGATTTCGGACTGGATGCGGTTCCAGTTGGCGTATGGCTTTGGAACGGTGCGGGCCGCCAAGGCCCTGGAAAAGTGGCATTCGCCTACCCTTTTATTCCATACCGAGGACTGGCGGCTGCGGCAGCACGGCATGGGCGAGGAAGAGCTGCGCCGGGTGCGGGAGGCCAAGGACGCCGACCAGGGAAAGATTCTGGGATTTTGTGAGAGGAACGGGGTAAAGATACTGACCCCGGATGACGACATGTACCCGCAGCGGCTGCGGAACATATACAGCCCGCCGGCGGTGCTGTATGTGGCCGGCAGTTGGATGGATCTGAATGATATCTTAACAATAGCGGTGGTGGGCACCCGCCACTGTACCGAATATGGCAGATGGGCTGCGCGACAGATCTCCGCGGACCTGGCGGCCAGGGGTGTGGTGACGGTGAGCGGTTTGGCTGTGGGGATCGATTCCTGCTGCCATGACGCCACAGTGGAGGCCGGCGGCCGTACCATAGCGGTGCAGGGCTGCGGCATCGATGTGACCTACCCGGCGGCCAACCGGGAGCTGAAAAAGAAGATACTGCGAAGCGGCGGCGCGGTGATAACGGAATTCCCGCCCGGCGCTGAGCCGAATTCCTATCATTTTCCCATCCGCAACCGCATTATAGCGGGGCTGTGCCACGGTACGCTGGTGGTGGAGGGAGAACGCCGCAGCGGGTCGCTGATCACGGCGGGGTTTGCCCTGACCGAGGGCCGGGATGTTTTTGCGGTGCCCGGCAATGTGGATAGCCCCATGAGCGCCGCGCCCAACTGGCTGATCCGGGAGGGGGCCATCATGGTGCGGGAAGCAGGGGATATTCTGGAGGAATACGATCTGCGGGACTATGATGCTGCGGGGCCGGGAGAGGAAGCGGAGGCTGAGCAGCTTACCTTGTGCGAAAAGCAGCCCAGCAAGGCTAAGAAGAAGGAAAAGCCCGCCCCGGCCAAGGCCTATCCCCTGCGGAGCGACGACGGGATGCTGGAGACGCTGAACGGCAGCCAGCGCACGGTGCTGGAGGTCCTGAGCAGCGAGCCGATGACCGCCGACGAGGTGGTGGCGGCAACCGGACTTTCGGTACCGGAGACACTTTCGGTCTTGACGCAGCTTGAGATCTTTGGTATCATCAGAATCCATGCGGGACATCGCTTCAGCCGGTGAACCGCCGAGAGAAAACGAAATTTTAAGAATATACGGGTGATAAGATTTGTCCAAATTAGTGATCGTGGAATCCCCGGCCAAGGCGCATACCATCCAGAAGTACCTTGGCCCCGACTATGAAGTGATGGCCTCGATGGGCCATGTGCGCGACCTGCCGGCTTCCCGGCTGAGCGTGGATGTGAAGAATGACTTTGCCCCGAACTATGAGAATATAAAGGGCAAGGGCGAGCTGATAAAAAAGCTGCGCGCCGAGGCCAAAAAGAGCGACTATGTGTACCTGGCGACCGACCCCGATCGTGAGGGAGAGGCCATCAGCTGGCACCTGGCGCAGCTCCTGAAACTGGATGAAACGGAGCCAAACCGGGTGACCTTTAATGAGATCACCAAGTCTGGCATTAAATACGGCATGGAGCACCCCCGGTGCATCGACCAGCAGCTGGTGGATGCCCAGCAGGCCCGCCGGGTGCTGGACCGCATCGTGGGCTACGAGATCAGCCCTTTCCTGTGGAAGAAGATCCGCAAGGGACTTTCCGCCGGACGGGTGCAATCGGTGGCGGTGCGGCTGGTGGTGGACCGCGAGGATGAGATCCGGGCCTTTAAGCCGGAGGAATACTGGACCCTGGAGGCCCTGCTGCAGAAGCAGGGCGTAAAAGCCAAACCCTTTTTGGCCAAATACTACGGCACCGGCGGCAAAAAGTGTGAGATCACCACTGAGGAGCAGGCCAATGCCCTAAAGGCCGCCGCCGAAAAAGAGCCGTTTATCATAAAGAGTATAAAGATGGGCACGCGGCAGAAGAACCCCGCGCCGCCCTTTATCACCTCCACTTTGCAGCAGGATGCCTCCCGACGGTTTGGCTTCCAGGCCAAGCGTACCATGAAGGTGGCGCAGGAGCTGTACGAGGGCATCAACCTGCCAGACCTGGGTGCGGTGGGCTTGATCACCTATATGAGAACCGATTCGCTGCGCATCTCCGATGAGGCGCTTTCTGCGGCGCATGATTACATTCAGCGGACCTATGGGGAGAACTATGCCCTGGCAAAGCCCCGTACCTTCCGTTCCAAATCCAACGCGCAGGATGGCCACGAGGCCATCCGCCCGACCATGATAGACCTGGCGCCCGCCAAGATCAAGGAGAGCCTTTCCAGCGACCAGTATAAGCTGTATAAGCTGGTGTGGGAGCGCTTTATTGCCAGCCAGATGGCGGCCTGCGTGCAGGATACCGTTTCCACCGATATTACCGCCGGGGAGCATCTCTTTAAGGCCTCCGGGTTTTCGGTACGGTTTGACGGCTATACCCGCCTGTATACCGAGGCGGTGGATAACGAGGAGGAGCAGGAGACCAATCTGCCCCGGCTGGAGGAGGGCGAGCACCTAACCCTGAAGGAGCTGAAGCCCAATCAGCACTTTACCCAGCCGCCCCCCCGGTATACCGAAGCGACGCTGATCCGGGAGCTGGAGGAAAACGGCATAGGCCGCCCCAGCACCTACGCGCCCACCCTTTCCACCATACTGCAGCGCGGCTATGTGGAGCGAGAGGGCAAGGCCCTAAAGCCCACCATAGTGGGAGAGACGGTGACCCGGCTGATGAAGGAGCAGTTCGGCAAGATAGTGGATGTGAAATTCACCGCCGAGATGGAGCAGGAGCTGGATGAGGTAGAGGCCGGCAAGACCGAATGGGTGGGTATGATGCACCACTTCTATGATGACTTTACCGATATGCTGCAGAGTGCCGAAAAGAATATGGAAGGCACCAAGATGAAGATCCCCGATGAGGAGACCGACATAGTGTGCGAGCTGTGCGGCCGCAAAATGGTGGTGCGCCACGGCAAATACGGCAAGTTCCTGGCCTGCCCGGGCTTTCCGGAGTGCAAGAATACCAAGACCCTGCAGCAGGAGACCCCCGGCAGCTGCCCCCGCTGCGGCAAAAAGGTGCTGGCCAAAAAATCCAAGACGGGACGCACCTACTACGGCTGCGAGGATAACCCCAAGTGCGGCTTTATGACCTGGGATATCCCGCTGGCGGAAAAGTGTCCCCAGTGCGGCAGCAGCCTGTTTAAGACCACCGGCCGGGTGAAGATGATCCACTGCCTGAAAGAGGGCTGTGGCTACGAGAAGAGTGCGAAATAATGAGTAAAGTTTCTGTAATAGGGGCCGGACTGGCCGGGTGCGAAGCCGCCTGGGCACTGGCCAGACGCGGCATAGATGTGATGCTGTACGAAATGAAGCCGGTGAAGTATTCCCCGGCACACCACTACGAGGGGTTTGCGGAGCTGGTGTGCTCCAATTCGCTGAAGGCGATGCGGCTGAATTCCGCAGCGGGACTGCTGAAGGCCGAAATGAAGGCGATGGATTCGCTGGTGGTGCGCTGCGCCGAGGAAACGGCGGTGAGCGCCGGCGGGGCCCTGGCGGTGGACCGGGAGGCCTTTAGCGACGCGATGACCAAAGCCATACGGGAGCTGCCTAATGTAACGGTGGTGACTGGCGAGGTGACTGAGCTCCCGGCGGGGAATGTCATCGTGGCCAGCGGGCCGCTGACCAGCGAGGCGCTTTCCGAAACGATTGGGCGGCTGTGCGGGGAAAAGTACCTGAGTTTTTATGATGCCTCCGCACCCATTGTCACAAAGGACTCCATTGATATGGAGCGGGTGTACTTTGCCACCCGGTACGACCGGGGCGAGGCGGATTATATCAACTGCTCCTTCAACAAAGAGGAGTATGAGGCGTTCCATGAAGCGCTGGTGAATGCCAAAAGCGTGGAGCTGCATGAATTTGAGAAGGAGTACTTTAAGGTGTACGAGGGCTGTATGCCCATAGAGGTGCTGGCGAAGCGCGGCCTGGACACCATGCGGTATGGGCCGCTGCGCCCGGTGGGGCTGCGCGACCCCCGCACCGGACACCGTCCATGGGCCAATATCCAGCTGCGGCGGGAAAACGCCGCCGGTACCATGTATAATATCGTGGGGTTCCAGACCAACCTGCTGTTCCCGGAGCAGAAGCGGGTCTTTTCGATGATCCCGGGGCTGGAAAATGCGGAATTTGTGCGGTACGGCGTGATGCACCGCAATACCTTCCTGGACTCCCCCCGGCTGCTGGATGGCTTTTTCCGGCTGAAGAAAGAGCCGAGGATCAGCTTTGCCGGGCAGATGACCGGTGTGGAGGGGTATATCGAATCCGCGGCGAGCGGGATACTGGCGGCGCATGCCGTGGCGGACCGGCTGCGGGGCAGGGATCCGCTGCTGCCCCCGCCCGAAACGATGATGGGCGCTCTGTGCCGGTATATCAGTGATGAGAGCGTGGAGGATTTCCAGCCGATGGGCAGCAATATGGGCATTCTGCCGCCGCTGCCGGAGCTGATAAAGGGCAAGCAGGAGCGCTACCAGGCCATGGCCGACCGGGCGATGGCTGCGATGGAATCTTACCGGAAAGCGAGGGAAGAACGATGAGAATTATAGTGGATGCCTATGGCGGGGATAACGCCCCGGAGGCGGTGCTGCGGGGCTGCCGCATGGCGGCAGATCAATGGAAGTGTGAGATCATACTGACCGGCGACGGCGAAAAGCTGCGTGCAAGGGCGGCGGAGCTGGGTGTTTCCCTGGAGGGGATGACGATAGCGGAGGCCCCGGATGTCTTCCCGATGGAAGCGGAGCCGACCGCTATTATGAAGCAATACAAGGACAGCAGCATGGCGCGCGGACTCCAGATGCTGGCGGAGGGCGGGGGCGAAGCCTTTGTTTCGGCCGGCAGCACCGGCGCGCTGGTGGTGGGCGGCACGCTCATTGTCAAGCGCATCAAGGGCGTGAAGCGCCCGGCCATCGGCACCGTGGTGCCCTGCAAGGACGGCTGCTTTATGATGCTGGATTCCGGCGCGAACCACGACTGCCGCCCCGAAATGCTGCGGCAGTTTGGGCTGATGGGCTCGGTATATATGAAGCGTATTCTGGGGGTGCCGAATCCCCGTGTGGGACTGGTGAATATCGGCGTGGAGGAGACCAAGGGCACCGAGCTGCAGGTGGAGGCCTACGGTCTGATGAAAGAGGCCGGGTACAACTTCATCGGCAATGTGGAAGCGCGCGAGGTGCCGCTGGGCGGCTGCGATGTGGCAGTGTGTGACGGCTTTACCGGGAATATCATCCTGAAGACCACCGAGGGCCTGGCCAAGCTCTTTATGAGCGAGATCAAGGGGATCTTTATGAAATCGCTGCCCAATAAGCTGGCGGCCGCCGTGGTGAAGAAGGATTTGGGCGCCTTTAAGCGGAAGTTTGATTCCGCCGAATACGGCGGGGCGCTGCTGCTGGGCACCAAGAAGCCGGTCATTAAGGCGCATGGCAGCAGCGATGCCAAGGCCTTCTACAATGCCATACGGCAGGCCATCAGCTGCTGTGAGAATAATATCATCGGCGAGATGGAAAGCCAGCTGGCGGTCGAGACCGCTGAGGCGGAATAAATTATATCCAAGTAAAAGAGGGTGCAGTTATGTCCATGGAGGCTTTGCAGGAGAGGATCGGTTATCGTTTTCACGATAAAGCGCTTTTGGAGCGCGCGCTGATTCATTCCTCCTACGCCAATGAAAGCCGGCAGAAAATAGAGTGCAACGAGCGGATGGAGTTCCTGGGAGACGCGGTGCTTTCCATCATTGTGGCGGATCATATCTTCCATAAGTTCCACCTGGCGGAGGGCGACCTGACCAGAATTCGCGCGAGCCTGGTGTGCGAAAAGAGCCTGTTTGAATTTGCCCAAAAGATACAGCTGGGCCAGGAGCTGCTGCTGGGCCACGGCGAGGAGCAGACCGGCGGACGGGAGCGGCCCTCGGTGGTGAGCGACGCCTTTGAGGCGCTGATCGCCGGCATTTACCTGGATGGCGGGCTGGAGGCGGCCCAGCGGTTTGTGCTGCCCTTTGTGGAGGAGGACCTGACCCATGAGGCGGCGCCCTTTGTGGACTACAAGACCCGCCTGCAGGAGATCATCCAGAAGAACCCGGAGGAACGGGTAGAGTATGTGCTGGTTTCCGCCGAAGGCCCCGATCACGATAAAAAGTTTGTGGTGGAAGTACACCTGAACAGCAATGTGATAGGCCGTGGTGCGAGCCGCAGCAAAAAGGGTGCCGAGCAGGCGGCAGCCCATGAGGCACTGACCCTGATGGGTGAGGAATGAAAACCAAAAATGAGCCGGTATTCCGTAAAAGGAGTACCGGCTTGTGATTTTTATTGGGGAGTTACAGCAGGGTGCCATTGGTGCGGATGGTGACGACCCGCAGGGGGATCGCCTTGCCGCTAGCAGCCAGAGCAGTGTGGGCGGCGTGCTCCAGCCCGCCGCAGCAGGGGACCTCCATGCGCAGCAGGGTGACGCTTTGGATGGAATTGGCCGCGAGAATGGCGGTGAGCTTTTCGGCGTAGTCGTAGGCATCCAGCTTGGGACAGCCGATGAGGGTGACGCGCCCCTGCATGAAGTCCCGGTGGAAATCAGCATAGGCGTAGGCGGTGCAATCGGCGGCGATGAGCAGATGCGCGCCGGCAAAGCAGGGCGCCCCGGGGGAGATCAGGCGGATCTGGCAGGGCCACTGGGCCAGCTGAGAGGGGATAGTGCCATCCCCAGCGGGAGCGGCCTGCCGCTGGAACAGCTTGGTGGCGGAACCGGGACAGCCATGGAAGGCGGCCTTCTTTTGGGCCATGTGCTGCTGCACGGCGGCTTCATCGTAGGCGGCGGCTTCCCGCTCCACAAAGGTGATGGCCCCGGTGGGACAGGCGGGCAGGCAGTCGCCCAGACCATCGCAGTAGTCATCGCGCAGCAGGCGGGCCTTGCCCTCCACCATGCCGATGGCGCCTTCGTGACAGGCGGCGGCGCAGATGCCGCAGCCGGTGCATTTTTCCTTATCTATCTGGATAATTCTACGGATCATAGAACGACCTCCTTGCGGTGATGGGACCATTATACCGCAAATAAGGCGAAGAGAAAAGATTTTCTTGTGAAAAGGGCAAAAAAGGAGTATAATATTACCCTATAATGAGTTAGTATGCAATTTACCCCAAAACGAGAGAAACCTGACAGGACAGGAGGAGATGCCATGAAGCTGAAAGCGGTGGAAATGCAGGGGTTCAAGTCCTTCCCCGACCGCACAAAGCTGACCTTCGATGACGGGATTACGGTCATTGTGGGGCCAAACGGCAGCGGCAAAAGCAATATCAGCGACGCCATCAAGTGGGTGTTCGGCGAGCAATCGGTGAAGAGCCTGCGCGGCGCCAAGATGGAGGATGTGATTTTCGGCGGGTCCATCAGCCGCAAGCCGACCGGTTTTGCATGGGTGAGCCTGTTTATTGATAATACCGACCGCAGCATTGATATCGACAGCGATGAGGTGGTCATCACCCGGCGGCTGTACCGCAGTGGAGAAAGCGAATACCGCATCAATAATAACCCGGTGCGCCTGCGGGATATCAACGAGATGTTTATGGATACAGGCCTTGGACGGGATGGCTATTCGGTCATTGAGCAGGGCAAGATCGCGGAGATCGTGAGCGCGAAAAGCACCCAGCGGCGGGAAATTTTCGAGGAGGCCGCCGGGATCTCCCGGTTCCGCTACCGCAAGACCGAAGCGGAGCGCAAGCTGCAGCAGGCTGAGGATAACCTGGTGCGCCTGCGGGATATCATGCAGGAGCTGGAGGACCGGGTAGGCCCCCTGAAGGCCCAGAGCGAAAAGGCCAAGCAGTATGTGGTGCTGGCCGGGGAAAAGAAGTCGCTGGAGATCAGCCTGTGGCTGGAGCAGCTGGCCAAACTGGGCCGGCAGCTGGCGGAGCTGGAGGACAAGACCCTGCTGGCTGCTAATGACCGCACCACCGCCCAAAGGCGGCTGGATGAGATCGAGCGGGAGCTGGAGGAGATCCAGCACAAAACACAGGACGCGAACCTGTATATTGAGCATAAGCGCGAGCGCATCAAGGAGTTTGAGGACGCGATCTCCAACGCTAAGGTGGAGGCGGCGGTCAAGCAGAATACCATTGATCATAATAACGATACCATCGCCGAGCTGGAAAAGGAGCTGGAGCGCAGCGAGCTTTCCGCCGGGGAGCTGGAGGAAAAGCTGACTGCCCTGCGGGAGGATTACCAAAACCGCCTGGACGAGGCCCAAAAGACCCGCGAAGCCCTGGAGGGGGGCCAAAAGGCGCTGGAGGCTCAGCGGCAGGAGGAGCGCCGCCTGGCGGCGGAGCAGAGCGCGCTGGCGCTGCAAAAGGAGGAGCTGCAGGGGCAGATCCACCGGGCGGAGCTTTCGGCCGAGACGGCCGGAACGCTGGCCGAGGAAACGGTGACCCGCCTGGAAGCGCTGCGCGGACAGGCCAAGGACAAGGATGAAAATCTGAGCCGCCTGCGGGAAGAACTGGCCGGACATAAGGCCTTTGCCGAAGAGCTGCAGGAGCGGCTGCAAAGCCTGCAGAACAGCAAGAACGGCTACCTGTATAAGCTGAAAAGCCGCAGTGATAAGCAGGCCGAGGCGGAGAGCCGCCAGCGCAACAGCGAAAAGCTGGCCGGTGAGAAACTGCAGCGTGCGCAGGTGCTCTCCGACCTGGAAAAGAACTACGAGAGCTTTAATAACAGCGTTAAGTTTGTGATGAAGCAGGCCGGCGCGGGTGCCCTGCGGGGCATCGTGGGTCCGGTATCCAGCCTGATCAAGACCGAAAACCGCTATTCCACCGCGGTGGAGATCGCGCTGGGCGCGGCGATCCAGAATATCGTGGTGCAGGATGAGGGCGCGGCCAAGCGAGCCATTGCCCTGCTGAAGGAGCGGGGCGCCGGACGGGCGACTTTCCTGCCGCTGACCAATCTCAAGGCGAACCCGGTAAGGGAAAGCGACCTGGCCGCCCGAGGCGGCTATGTGGGCCTGGCCAGCGAGCTGGTGCAGTGCGATGACCGCTACCGTGTGGTGATGGATTCCCTGCTGGGACGCACCATTGTGGCGGAGGACATTGACGCCGCGACTGCCATCGCCAAAGCGTACAGCTACCGCTACCGGGTGGTGACGCTGGATGGCCAGGTGGTGAATGCCGGTGGTTCGCTGACCGGTGGTTCCGTCAATAAGAACGCGTCCATTCTTTCCCGCCGGGGAGAGATAGACGCCCTGACCGCAGAGGCGAAGAAATACGCAAAGCAGGCGGAGGAGCTGGAGGCCCAGCTGACCGAGCTGCGCCGGGAGACCGATACCATTCAGGCGACGGTGGACGGCATAGAGGCCGAGGAAAAGACCGCGCGGGAGGATCTCATTTCCGCCCAGACGCTGGTGGACCGCCTGGCCGCCAATGTGGAGGAAGCCGAACGCCTGAACGAGCAGGCGCTGCGGGAATACGATGACCTGACCGCCCGTATGGAGCAGCTGCGCCAGCAGAAGATCTCCGGCGGCGAGCTGGTGAAGAAACTGACCGAAGAGGTGGAGCGGCTGACCAGGCTTTCGGCCGAGGGTATGGCTGCCCACGAAATGTTGACTGCGGCCATCACCGAAGCTGCCGAAAAGGTGACTGCCCTGCAGATGGAGGACATCGCCCGGCAGAAGGACTGCGAAGCCGTCCAGATGGCCATTGAGCAGATGGAGGGCCAGCAAAGCGGCAGTGAGGCCGCCCTGGCCGCCTTGCGGGAACGACAGGAGCAGCTGAAAAAGGATAATGAGGCCATCCGGGAGGAGATTGAGCAGATCACCGTTGGGGCGCAAAGCGGCAGCAGCGAGATCGAGGAGCTGCGTCGGGATATCAAGGACGCCGATGCACAGCGTGACCAGCTGGAAATGCGCCGCAATATCCTCTCCAAGGAAAACAGCGATGTCATCTCCCGCCGGGAGGCGGCCGCCAGCGAGCTGCTGCGCCTGCAGGAAAAGAGCGAAGGTATGCAGGAGCAGCAGAACAGCATCAGCGCCAAGATGTGGGAGGAATATGAGCTGACCCGCAGCGAAGCGGCCGAACAGGCCATCCCGCTGGAGGATGTGGGGGCGGCGCAGAAGCGCCTTTCCGAGCTGCGCGGCAAGATACGGGCGCTGGGTGCCGTGAATGTGGCAGCCATTGAGGAATACGAGGAAGTGAGCGGCCGGTACCGCTTTATGAAGGAGCAGATAGACGACGCCGAAAATGCCAAGAAGGAGCTGACACGGCTCATCACCGAGCTTTCGGCCCAGATGAGCGCGATCTTTACCGAGCGTTTTGCGGGCATCAACCGCTACTTTGGCGAGATCTTCCGGGAGCTCTTTGGCGGCGGACATGCCGAGCTGCGCCTGACCGATGCCACCGATCCCCTAGAAACGGGCATCGAGATTATCGTGCAGCCGCCCGGCAAGATCATCAAGAATCTTTCCGCCCTTTCCGGCGGCGAGCAGGCCTTTGTGGCCATCTGCATCTACTTTGCCATCCTGCGGGTCAATCCCGCGCCGTTCGTTCTCATCGATGAGATAGAGGCAGCACTGGACGATGTGAATGTCGGCAAGTTTGCCGCCTACCTGCACCGCATGACCGATCATACCCAGTTTATTTCCATCACCCACCGCCGCGGCACCATGGAACAGGGCGATGTGCTGTACGGCGTCACCATGGAGGAGGAGGGCATCAGTAAGCTGCTGCGGCTGGATGTGGCCGAGATGGAAAAGAAATTTGGCAAGAGCCTGAACTAAGGAGAACCAATGGGATTTTTTGATATTTTCCGCAAAAGCGTAAAAAAGACCAAGCAGAGCCTGAGCCTGGAGCTGGATAGTTTCTCCGGGAAGATCACCTTTGATACCTTGGAGGAGCTGGAGGAGATTCTCATCCTGGCCGATGTGGGTGTGACCACAGCGGGCAAGATCTGCTCCCGGCTGGGCGAGCGCATCAAGCGCCGGAACATTGATTCCACCGAGCTGCGGGAGAGTCTCTGCGAGATCGTGACCGAGCTGATGGAGCCGGATGAGCCGCTGGTGACGGAGACCAAGCCCAGCGTGGTGCTGGTGGTCGGCGTCAACGGGGTGGGCAAGACCACCTCCATCGGTAAGCTGGCCTATTGGCTGCAGGGCCAAGGCAAAAAGGTGCTGCTGGGCGCGGCGGATACCTTCCGGGCGGCGGCCGGTGAGCAGCTGGGCGTCTGGGCGGAACGGGTAGGCTGCCAGATGATAAAGCACGCCGAGGGCGCCGACCCCGCCGCGGTGGTGTATGATAGCATCACCGCCGCCAAGGCCAGAAATGTGGATGTGCTCATCTGTGATACGGCGGGCCGCCTGCACACCAAGAAAAACCTGATGGAGGAGCTGGCCAAAATAGACCGTGTGCTGGAGAGGGAAGCCCCCGGCTGCAGTCGTGAAACACTGCTGGTGCTGGATGCCACCACCGGGCAGAATGGGCTGAACCAGGCGCGGGAATTTGCCGCGGCCTGCGGCGTCACCGGCATCATCTTGACTAAACTGGACGGCACTGCCAAGGGCGGTGTGGCCATCGCTATCCGGGATCAGCTGGGGCTGCCCATCAAGTTTGTGGGCACCGGCGAGAGCATCGGGGACCTGACCCCCTTCAGCGCTGCAGAATTTGCCCAGGCGCTGCTGCTGAACGAGGACGAGGAATGAAGCTGATATTAGCGACCAAAAACGAGCACAAGGTGGAGGAATTCCGGCGCATCCTGGCCCCGCTGGGCTGGCAGGTCATCCCGCAGGACGCAATTTGTCCGGACTTTGAAATTGAGGAAACCGGCACGACCTTTGCTGAGAATGCATACCTGAAAGCGATGGGCATTTACCGGGCCACCGGCCTGCCCACCGTGGCGGATGATTCGGGACTGTGCGTGGATGCCCTGAACGGCGCGCCGGGGGTGTATTCCGCCCGCTATGCCGGGGAAGGGCACGATTCCGCCGCCAATAACGCCAAGCTGCTGCGGGAGATGGAAAATATCCCGGATGAAAGGCGCGCGGCACGGTTTGTCTGCGCCATCTGCGCGGTATTCGGGGAGGTTGACATTGTGCAGTGCGAGGGCGCCTGCGAAGGGACCATTGCCCGCCGGCTGCACGGACAGAACGGCTTTGGGTATGACCCGCTGTTCATGGTAGGGGAGCGCAGCTTTGCAGAGCTGGACGGCCCCGCCAAGGATGCCATCAGCCACCGGGGACGGGCGCTGGCGGCACTGTATGAGAAGCTGAAAGACAGAAAAGAAGGAGAATGATATGATGGATTCCAAAACGAGAGCCAAGCTGCGCTCCTATGCCAATACGGTAGAGGCAATTCTGCAGGTGGGCAAAAACGGCATGGGCGAGGCGCTGCAAAAGCAGGTGGATGACGCCCTGACTGCCCGGGAGCTTATCAAGCTGACGGTGCTGGAGACCGCCCCGGAGACCCCCAGGGAGATGGCGGCGACCCTGGCGGAGGCCACCGGCGCCGAGGTGGTGCAGGTGGTGGGCCGCAAGGTGACCCTGTACCGCAAAAATCCAGAAAAGACCATCATTGACCTGCGGTAACGGAGGGGAGAAAAGTGGCAAGAATCGGTTTTTACGGCGGTACCTTCAATCCCATCCACCTGGGCCATGTAGGGGTATGCCGTCAAGCGGTAAAGCAGCTGCGGCTGGATTGCCTGCATGTTATCCCCGCCTTTATCCCGCCGCATAAGGCTTCGCCTGATCTGGCCGCAGGGGAGGACCGGCTGGCAATGTGCCGGCTGGCCCTGCAGGGGCTGCCGAATATCCTGGCGGATGACTATGAGCTGACCCGCGGCGGCGTCAGCTATACCATCGAGACCATGCGGCATATGCGGGAATGCTACTCCGAGGACGATTTTTACCTCATCATGGGTACAGATAACTACCTGACCTTTACCGCATGGCGGGAATGGCAGGCGCTGGGCAGAATGTGCACGCTGGCGGTGGCCAGCCGGGAAGAGGACGATAAGGAAGCCCTCTATCAGCAGGCCCGCCTGCTGGCGCGGGAAGGGGTGCTCAGCATCTTCTTGGATAATCCCGTGCGGGTGGTGTCCTCCACCGAAATAAGGCAGATGCTGCGCGCCGGGGAGCCCTGCGGGGATCTTTCGCCTGCGGTGGCGGAATACATTGCCGCCCACGGCCTGTATAAGGGGGAGGACCAATGACCCGGCAAGAAATGAGGGAAGCCATCCGCCCGCTGATGAGCGAGGAACGCTATCGTCATTCCCTTGGGGTGGAAAAGGAAGCAGAACGCCTGGCCCGCCGCTGGGGAGAAGACCCCGAAAAGGCGGCGATAGCGGGGATACTGCATGACTGCTGTAAGGAAATGCCCCTCCCAGAAGCATTGCAAATCATGAGGCGAAGTGCTATAATGACCGAAATCGATTTCCGGGAGCAGCCGCAGCTCATTCACGGCTTCGCGGCAGCGGAAATTCTGGGGCGCTACGGTGTCCGTGATAAAGATATCGAAAACGCGGTGCGCTACCACACCACCGGCCGGGCCGGTATGAGCCGCCTGGAAAAGATCGTGTACCTGGCGGACCTGACCGAGGAGGGGCGGCACTACCCTGATGTAGCCGAGATGCGCCGCTGGGCCGATCGCTCCCTGGATGGGGCGATGCTGTACGCGCTGTGCTATACCATCGGCAAGCTGTGCCGCCGGAAAAGCCCCCTCTGCCGGGAAAGCTGGCAGGCCTACAATGAATATGTAAAACTCTGCAAGGAGGAAAAAGAATGAATTCCAAAGAACTTGCTCTTTCTATCGCCAAATTTCTGGATAGCAAAAAGGCGACCGACCTGGAGGTCATCCAGATCGGCGAGCTGACCACCATCGGGGATTACTTTGTGGTGGCCACTGCCAGCAATACCACACTGGTCAAATCGCTGTGCGAGGACCTGGATGAATACCTGGGTCGCCAGGGCATCGAGCCCAAGCGCATCGAGGGCCGCAGCTCCGCCCAGTGGATCCTAATGGACTACCGCGATGTCATCGTGCATATTTTCTATGCCGAGACCCGCAATTTTTACAGCATCGACCGTGTATGGGCCGATGCCCCCCGCCTGCCGCTGGAGCTGGAAGGCGAGAAAAAATAAATTTGATCAAGCGCCCTAAGCGCCGAATGAGGTTGGGAGGACAGACCGTTGAAACACGAATTTAAGGAAATTGAACCGAAGTGGCAAAAAAAGTGGGAAGAAGCCCATGTATTCCATGCCGAAAATGACTACACCAAGCCCAAATACTATGCGTTGGTGGAGTTCCCGTATCCTTCCGGTCAGGGACTGCATGTCGGCCATCCGCGTTCCTATACCGCGCTGGATATCGTAGCCAGAAAGCGCCGGATGCAGGGCTATAATGTGCTGTACCCCATGGGCTGGGATGCCTTTGGCCTGCCCACCGAAAATTTCGCCATCAAAAACCACATCCACCCGGAGATCGTCACCGCGCAGAATGTGGCACACTTTAAGGCCCAGCTCAAGAGCCTCGGCCTCTCCTTCGATTGGGACCGGGAGATCAATACCACCGATCCCGGCTACTACAAGTGGACCCAGTGGATCTTCCTCCAGCTTTTCAAAAAAGGCCTGGCCTACAAAAAGGAGATGTCCGTCAACTGGTGCACCAGCTGCAAGTGCGTGCTGGCCAATGAGGAGGTGGTCAACGGCGTGTGCGAGCGCTGCGGCAGCGAGGTCATCCACAAGGTAAAGAGCCAGTGGATGCTGAAGATTACCGCCTACGCCCAGCGCCTCATTGATGACCTCTCCGATGTCAACTATCTGGAGCGTGTTAAGACCTCCCAGATCAACTGGATCGGCCGCTCCACCGGCGCCGAGGTTGAATTTGATACCACCGGCGGCGATAAGCTGCTCATCTATACCACCCGTCCCGATACCCTCTTTGGCGCTACCTACATGGTTATGTCGCCGGAACACCCTTACATCGAAAAGTGGGCGGACCGCATCACCAATATGGATGCTGTCCGGGAGTATCAGGAGGTCTCCGCCCGCAAGTCCGATTTTGAGCGCACCGAAATGGCCAAAGATAAGACCGGCGTGCGGCTGGAGGGCGTGGCGGCTATCAATCCCGTCAATGGCAAAGAGATCCCCATCTTTATTTCCGATTATGTTCTGATGAGCTACGGCACCGGCGCCATCATGGCGGTGCCCGGCCACGATACCCGTGACTGGGAGTTCGCCAAAAAGTTCGGTCTGCCTATCATCGAGGTGGTAAAGGGCGGCGATGTGGAAAAGGAAGCCTTTACCGATTGCGCTACCGGCATCATGGTCAATTCCGGTTTCCTGGATGGCCTGACCGTGGAGGAAGCCAAAAAGACCATTATCAAGTGGCTGGAGGAGCAGAAGAAGGGCGAGACCAAGGTCAACTACAAGCTGCGTGACTGGGTATTCTCCCGTCAGCGCTATTGGGGTGAGCCTATCCCGCTGGTGAACTGTCCCAAGTGCGGCTGGGTGGCCATCCCCGAAAGTGAGCTGCCCCTGCGCCTGCCGGAGGTGGAAAGCTATGAGCCCACCGATAACGGCGAGTCGCCCCTTGCCAAGCTGACCGACTGGGTAAAGACAACCTGCCCTTGCTGCGGCGGTCCCGCCGAGCGGGAGACCGATACCATGCCCCAGTGGGCCGGTTCCTCGTGGTACTTCCTGCGCTACTGTGACCCGCACAATGTGAATGCGCTGGCCGCCAAGGAAGCGCTGGACTACTGGATGCCGGTAGACTGGTACAACGGTGGCATGGAGCACACCACGCTGCACCTCTTGTACTCCCGCTTCTGGCACAAGTTCCTGTATGATATCGGTGTTGTTTCCTGTAAGGAGCCCTATGCCAAGCGCACCAGCCACGGCATGATCCTGGGCGAAAACGGCGAAAAGATGAGCAAATCCCGCGGCAATGTGGTAAATCCAGACGATGTGGTGGCCCAGTACGGCGCTGATACCTTGAGAATGTACGAGATGTTCATCGGCGACTTTGAAAAGACCGCCCCCTGGAACACCTCCTCCATCAAGGGCAGCAAGCGCTTCCTGGAGCGTGTGGCCGCCCTCACCGATATGATGACCCCCGAGGAAGGCTATTCCCCCGAGCTGGAGGGCAGCTTCCACAAGATGATCAAAAAGGTCAGCGAGGATATCGAGGGCCTCAAGTGCAATACCGCCATTGCTGCCATGATGAGCGTGCTGAATGAAATTTACGATAAAGGCAGCGTCACCCGCGGCGAGCTGATGACCTTCATCACCCTGCTCAATCCCTTCGCCCCCCATCTCACCGAGGAGATCAACGAAGTGCTGGGCAACAGGGAAATGCTGGCGCGGGCCAAGTGGCCGGAGTACGACCCCGCCAAATGCGTGGATGCCGCCGTGGAGATCGCGGTGCAGGTCAGCGGCAAGATCAAGGCCCGCCTTATGATCCCCATCGACAGCACCGAGGAAGCGGTAAAGGCGCTGGTAATGGCCGATGCCAATGTGCAGGCTGCTTTGGCTGGCAAGACCGTCATCAAGGAAATATATGTGAAGGGTAAGCTCTACAATATCGTGGCAAAATAATAAATTGAAGGGCCTTGTTCAATAAAAATCTCTTGACATAGTAAAATGCCTTATTGTATAATCTATGTGTTATCCTGTTATTAGGATATAACTCCAGCCGTAGGGCGTAGGGAGGGAATAGTAAATGGCAGAGATCAGAGTAAAAGATAACGAGTCGCTGGATAGTGCTCTCAGACGGTTTAAGCGTTCCTGCGCTAGATCTGGCGTTCTGGCGGAAGTCCGCAAGCGTGAGCATTATGAGAAACCTTCCGTTAAGCGCAAGAAAAAGTCCGAGGCTGCTCGTAAGCGCAAGTACAAGTAATCTTGATCTTTATTGCAACCGGAATAAAGGCAGATGGGTTTATCCTCGTCTGCCTTTTCCATTTGCACAAATCGGGGAAAGAGCGGGAAATGGGGCTTTCTTTTCCCCACTCAAGTTGCTATAATAGAGCCGAACCAACCGAAAGGAGCGTGAGCCCTTGCCGCTTTTGACCCCGCAATACGATTTCCACCGCATCGAGGAGATCCAAACGGATTTTTTTATCCGGCATGGCATCCGTGCCCTGCTCTTGGATGTGGATAACACCCTGACCGGTGATAACAGCCAGGAAATAAAGCCGGAGGTGATGGACTGGCTGGAGCGCCAGCGGGCGGCCGGGTTGCGCCTTTTTGTCATTTCTAATAATCACGAGCTGCGGGTCGCGCCCTTTGCCAATCGCCTGGGGCTGGGCTACATTGCCGATGCCGCCAAGCCCCAAAAGAAGGTGGCCCTGGCCAAGATGAAGGAGTTTGGCGTCAGCCCGCGGCAGACCGCCCTCATCGGGGATCAGCTCTTTACCGATATCCTGTGCGGCAACCTGTGCGGCTGCGTCACCATTCTGGTGGAGCCCTACGCCGAAGAAGGCTACGGCCTGTACCGCATTAAGCGTCCGCTGGAAAAACCGCTGCTGCGCCTTTACCACCGCCGCAAAAGGAGGAATGCCGAATGATAAGAATAGGGCCTGCCGGGAACAGCGAAAGCTTTACCGCCATGGGCTATAAATCCACCCCGCAGATCCCGGAATACCTGGAAAAAATGGGCCTGAATGCCTACGAATACCAGTGCGGCCGCGGGGTGCGTATCAATCGTGAAGGCGTACTGAAGCTGAAGGCCGGCTGCGAGGCGCGGGATATCCAGCTTTCGCTGCACGCGCCGTATTACATCTCCCTTTCCAGCGTGGAGGAAGAAAAGCGTCAGAACAGCATCAAGTACATTCTGGAATCCGCCGAAGCCGCCGACCTGATGGGCGCCCGCCGCATCGTGGTCCACTCCGGCTCCTGTGCCAAGATCAGCCGGGAGGAGGCGCTTTCCCTTGCGGGAGAGACCTTAAAGCAGGCGCTGGCAGCGCTGGATGAGGCCCACCTGGGGCACATCATCGTCTGCCCGGAGGTTATGGGCAAGTTTAACCAGCTGGGCACGCTGGAGGAGGTCATGGAGCTGTGCAAGCTGGATGACCGCCTGCTGCCCTGCATCGATTTCGGCCACCTCAATGCCCGCACGCTGGGCAGCATCCGCGGGGCGGAGGACTACGAGCACATTTTGCTGACCATGAAAAATGAGATAGGGGAGCAGCGCATGAAGTGCTTCCATTCCCATTTTTCTCAGATAGAGTACACCGAAAACGGCGGGGAAAAACGCCACCTCACCTTTGCCGATACCACCTACGGCCCCTACTTTGCGCCGTTGGCAGAGGTGCTGGTCAAGTACGACAGCCAGCCCACCATCATCTGTGAATCGGCTGGAACCCAGGCGGAGGACGCCGCCACCATGAGAGATCTTTATAACCAAGCCGCAGAAAGGAAGAATCAAGCATGAACCGCATTGAAAAACTGATGAAAGCCCTGCCGGAGGGGGCCGATGCCGCTCTCATCACCTCCGATGTGAACCGCCGCTACTTTACCGGACTGGGCTCCACCGCCGGCACACTGCTGGCGTTCCGGGATGCTGCCTACTTCATCATTGATTTCCGCTATATCGAGGTCGCCAAGGCCACCGTCACCGGGGCCGAGGTCATCCTGCAGGATAAGCTGTACGACCAGCTGGGCGAGCTGCTGAAGAAGCACGGCGCCAGAACCGTCGCCATCGAAACCGACTACATCACCGTTGGCAGCCTGGAGCAGTACCGTTCCCGTCTGCCGCAGGTGGAGTTCCTCACCGCCGCCGCCCTCAATGATAAGATCCTGGAGATGCGCTCCCTCAAGGACGAGGAGGAGATCGCTGCCATCCGCAAGGCGCAAAGCATCACCGATGCCGCCTTCCTGGAGATCCTCGATTTCATCAAGCCCGGCAAGACCGAAAAAGAGGTTGCCGCCTACCTGGAATACTGCATGCGCCGTCTGGGCGCGGATGGCCTTGCCTTTGAGACCATTGCCGCCGGCGGTCCCAATTCCGCCAAGCCCCACGCCGTTCCCGGCGACCGTCCCCTGCGGCAGGGCGACTTCTTCACTATGGATTACGGCGCCTACTGGGGCGGCTACTGCTCCGATATGACCCGTACCGTTGCCGTCGGCGAGCCGACCGAGGAGATGCGCCGCGTGTATGATACCGTCCTGGCCGCCCAGCTCCTCGGCATCGAAAAGGCCGTCGTGGGCGCTTCCTGCCGCGCCGTGGATGCCGCCGCCCGTGAGCTCATCTACAATGCCGGCTATGAGGGCTGCTTCGGCCACAGCCTGGGCCATTCCGTCGGCATCGAGATCCACGAAATGCCCGGCTTTTCTCCCTCCATCGCCCCGGAGACCACCGCCAAGGAGGGCATGGTCATCACCGTGGAACCCGGCATCTACCTGGAGGGCCGCTTCGGCGTCCGCATCGAGGATATGGTTTGGCTTGCCCCGGATGGCACAAAAGATTTGACAAACAGCCCCAAAGAGCTCATTATCCTGTGAAAAACCCTTGCATTTATGCACCGGTATATGTTAAAATCAGATAGTTAAATCCGTACATTATATCCTGGAGGTTTTTGTATTATGGTAAGTGCAGGCGATTTTCGCAATGGTGTGACCTTTGATATGGATGGCAATGTCTATCAGATCATCGAGTTCCAGCATGTTAAACCCGGCAAGGGCGCCGCTTTTGTCCGCACCAAGATCCGCAATGTGATCACCGGTGCTGTCACCGAGCGCACCTTCAACCCCTCTGATAAGTACCCGACCGCCTATATCGAGAGAAAGGATATGGAATATCTGTATTCCGATGGTGACCTGTACTATTTCATGGATCAGGAGACCTACGAGAATATCCCGATCAACAAGAGCATTCTCAGCGATAACTTCAAGTTCGTCAAGGAGAACACCGTCTGCAAGATCCTTTCCTACAAGGGCAGCGTGTTCGGCGTAGAGCCTCCCTTCTTCATGGAGCTGGAGGTCACCAAGACCGATCCTGGCTTTGCCGGCAATACCGCCACCAATACCCTCAAGCCCGCCACCCTGGAAACCGGCGCCGAGATCAAGGTACCCCTGTTCATCAATGAGGGCGATATGATCCGTGTGGATACCAGAACCGGTGAGTACATGGAAAGAGCGTAAATCTCATTTTACGCCGGTTGTCATTATCTACACCCATACCATAAGGGAGGTTACAAAAATGACTGTTATTGAAAAAGTTGCTTATCTGCGCGGCCTGGCCGATGGCCTCAAGCTGACCGATACCACTGCCGAAGGCAAAGTTCTGCTCAATGTTATCGAGGTGCTGGATGACCTGGCGCTCTCCGTTACCGATCTGGAGGATGCGGTAGAGGAGCTGGGCGAAGTCGTCGATGCCATCGATGATGATCTGCAGGATGTGGAAGACGCCCTGTATGAGGAAGACGATGAGGATGAGGACTACGACTTTGATGAGGACGATGATTATGGTCTGGATGACTATGATGAGTTCGATGATGAGGACGAGCCCCTGTATGAAGTAAAGTGCCCCACCTGCGGCGATACCATCTGCGTGGATGAAAGCATGCTGTGCGAAGGGGAGATTGACTGCCCCAACTGCGGCGAAAAGCTGGAGTTCGATCTGGATGACCTGGATTGCGAAGGCGACTGCGAAGGCTGCACCGGCTGCGATCTGGATTGACCTTCCAAGATAATCCATACATCAACTGGTGAAGTATGAGGCATTTGTACTTCACCAGTTTTTTGTCAGGCACCGTTACCGCTTTCAGCATTAGTTATAACTAAAATGATATTTTTTTATTAAAATTCGGCGGTAAAATAGCGGTTTTTTGGTTGAAATTACACCCAAAAGCAACTAAAATAAATGATGTACCACTATGGGAGAAGCAAATGGCAGCACAGAACCGTAACTGCAAAGTAAAAAGATTGGCTTTGATGGGCCTTTTGTTCGCGCTGGCCATGGCACTCAGCTTCCTGGAGTCGCTGCTGCCCGCTTTGCCCATGCTGCCGCCGGGCATCCGGCTGGGCCTTTCCAATATCGTCACCATGTACGCCCTGTTTGTGCTGGGGCCGGTCAGCGGCTACACCATCGCGGTGCTCAAGTCCCTGTTTGTGCTGCTTACCCGCGGGGCGGTGGCTGCCGCCATGAGCGCGTCCGGCGGTATTGCCTCGGTCACGGTCATGCTGCTGCTCAGCCTGCTGCCGGGCATTCGCCGGCAGTATCTGCTGCTCAGCGTTTTCGGCGGCGCGGCACACAATGTGGGCCAGCTCATCGCGGCCCGGTTCATCATCAGCAATCAATATGTTTGGTACTACTTGCCGGTTCTTTTAGCGGCGGGACTGCTCATGGGCGCCATCACCGGGATGGCCCTGCGGGTCGTCATGCCCTATCTGGACCGCTTAAGCCTAAAATAAACAATTAGGAGGGATACCTGTGGCTATGTTCCATTCGCTTCCCAGCATCCATGTGAAGCACCAAAAGAACACAGCCGAGTTGGAAAGCGTGATCATGCCGGTCCCGGCCGAGGTCACCATTTCCATGTCTCAGCACATCGGCGCCCCCTGCAAACCTGTCGTAAAAGTTGGCGATACCGTTAAGGTCGGCCAGCTCATCGGCGATAGTGAAGCGGCGGTTTCGGCACCGATCCATTCCAGCGTATCGGGTAAGGTCAAGGCCATCGAGCAGGTCTTCAATGCCCGCGGCGCCAAATCGGAAGCCATTGTCATCACCACCGATGGCGAGCAGACCATCGATGAGACCCTCACTCCGCCCGCCATCGGCGCGGAGCTGGAGGATGTTCTGGTGGCGGCGCGCGCCTGCGGTCTGATGGGACTGGGCGGCGCGGGATTCCCCACCAGCGTCAAGTTGGTCGGCCTGAAGAGCGCAGCCATCGATACCCTTGTCATCAATGGTGCCGAGTGCGAACCCTACCTCACCTGCGATTACCGCATCATGCTGGAAAAAACCGACCTGCTGCTGGCGGGCGCGGAGCTCATTCTGCGCCATATGCCGGGCGGCCGCGCGGTCATCGGCATCGAAAATAACAAGCCCAAGGCCATTGAGAAGATCAAGGCCGACGCCGCGGCGAAGGGCAGCAAGCTGGAGGTACTGGAGCTCAAATCCCGCTACCCCCAGGGCGCCGAAAAGGTCATCGTTTACGAGGCCACCGGCCGTGTCATCCCGGAGGGCAAGCTCCCCAGTGATGTCGGCGTGCTGGTCATGAATGTCGGCACTGTCATCAAGCTGGCGGAGTATGTCAAGACCGGCCTGCCGCTTACCAGCCGTATGGTCACGGTGGATGGCGGCGCGGTAGCCGAGCCGAAGAATGTCTGGGTCCCCATCGGCACCAAGCTGGAGGACATCATCAATTTCTGCGGCGGCTACAAGGGCGAACCGGCCGAGATCATCCTGGGCGGCCCCATGATGGGCACCTCCTGCCGGGATGACCAGACCCCCATCAGCAAGACCAATAACGGCCTGCTGGTCTTCAATGAAAAAGAAGCCAAAATGGCAGCCGAGACCGCCTGCATCCGCTGCGGCCGCTGCCTGCGGGCCTGTCCGCTCAGTCTCAGCCCCGCGGCGCTGGATCGCGCCTATCATGCCGGCGATGTCGAAGCGCTCAAGGCGCTCCATGTCAATCTGTGCATGGAATGCGGCTGCTGTGCCTATGTCTGTCCTGCCAAGCGCCACCTGGTGGTCTATAACCAGCTGGGCAAGCAGATGATAAGAAAGTAAGGAGGAGGGGAGATAAAATGACTGATCGTAAACTGTTGGTTTCCGCCGGGCCTCATGTCCGCGGCGGTGCCTCCACCACCTCCGTCATGCGTGATGTTCTCATTGCGCTACTGCCTGCCGTGGTGGCTTCCGTTCTGGTATTCGGCACCCGTGCCCTTGTGCTGGAGATCATCTGCGTTGATGTATCTATCCTGTTCGAATACCTGTTCCGTAAGATCACCAAGCGCACTAATACCATTTCGGATTTGAGCGCCGCCGTGACCGGTCTGCTGCTGGCAATGAACCTGCCTGCCGGGTTCCCCATCTGGATGGCCATTGTCGGCTGCTTTGTCGCTATTGTTATCGTCAAGCAGCTGTTCGGCGGCATCGGCTGCAATTTCGCCAATCCCGCCATCACCGGCCGTATCTTCCTGCTCATCGCCTTTGCCGGGCAGATGACCACCTGGCCGACCGCCAATTCCTACATCACCGGCATCGATGCCGTTTCCGGCGCGACCCCCCTGGCCCTCATCAAGGAGGGCGCTGTGGATAGCCTCCCCGCCGTCAAGAACCTGCTCTTCGGTATCCGCGGCGGCTGCCTGGGCGAAACCTGCGCCATTGCCCTCATCATCGGCTTTGTTTATCTGGTGGTTCGCCGGGTCATCACCCCCACCATCCCGCTGGTGTATGTGGCTATCATCGCGCTCATGAGCGTCGTTCTGGGTTATGATCCCATCTATATGATCCTCACCGGCGGCGTGCTGCTGGGCGGCATCTTCATGCTCACCGATTACTCCACCTCTCCCGCCACCGAGTGGGGCAAGGTCGTATTCGCGCTGGGCGCGGGCATTATCACCATGCTCATCCGCAATTCCTCCGGCGGCTATCCGGAGGGCGTATCCTTCGCCATTCTGCTTATGAATATCATCTGCCCCCACCTCAATAAGATCGGGGCCAAAAAACCGTTTGGAGTGGGAGGTGCTGAGAAATGAAATGGGAAAAGCTGAAACCCATCGTCGTCCTCACCGCCATCTGCGTCATCGTTTCCGCGGCGCTGGTGGGTACCTACGGCCTCACCAAGCCCGTCATTGACGCGGCTAAGGCCGCCGAGGCCAATGCGGCCCTTTCCGCCGTTCTGCCCGATGGCGCCGACTTCGAGGAAGTCACCGTCACCGCCGAAAATGTCCTCAATGCCTACAAGGCCGGCAATGGCGCTGGCTATGTATTCCAGGCCCAGGGCAAGGGTTTCGCGGGCATGATCACCGTCATGGTCGGTATCTCCTCCGATGGCACCGTCACCGGAACCCAGGTCATGGAGCACGGCGAGACCCCCGGTATCGGCGACCGCATCGAAAAGGAAGCCCACTTCCAGGAGCAGTATGTCGGCAAGGATTATAACCTTGAGGGCATCGAGTTCCTCTCCGGCGCCACCTTCTCCTCCAAGGGCTTCAATGCCGCAGTCGGCAATGCCTTTGTCGCTTACGGTGAGCTGGCTGGTATCGTCATCGAAGCTCCCACCGAAGAAAAGGTCTATCCCGAGGCCGAGCTCATCGCCGAAATGCTGGGCGAGGGCTACACCGAGCTGGAGACCCTCCCCGAGGGTGTTGATAGCGCCTATCAGTCCGAAGCGGGCTATGCCTTCAATGTCCACGCGGCTGGCTTCAGCGGCGATCTGCACATCCTCGTCGCCATTGATAATAACGGCGCGATCATCGCCTCCAAGCTGTATCAGCACACCGAGACCCCCAATGAGTACGAGGGCATCGATGGCGCCAAGCTCTCCAAGAGCTCTTACAGCAAGAAGTGGATCGGCGTCACCGCCGAAACCCCCGATAGCGAGCTGCCCATGGTATCTAAGGCAACTTATACCTCCAATGGCTACAAGGAAGCTGTTAAGCTGGCCTTTGCCGCCTTTGAGACTGTGAAAGGAGCGTGAGGAACCAAATGAGTAACAAGCTGAAAACCTTCACCAATGGTATCATCAAGGAGAACCCCGTTCTGGTTCTGGTGCTGGGCACCTGCCCCACCATCGCTACCTCCACCTCGGTCCTCAATGCGCTGGGCATGGGTCTGGCGGCCACCTTTGTACTGCTGGGCTCCAATATCGTTATCTCCCTGCTGCGCAATATCATCCCCAATAAGGTCCGCATTCCCTGCTTCATCGTCGTCATCGCCGGCTTCGTTTCGGTGGTGCAGCTGCTGCTCCAGGCCTATGTGCAGAGCCTCTATCAGAGCCTCGGCATCTTCCTGCCGCTTATCGTGGTAAACTGCATCATCCTCGGCCGTGCCGAGATGTTTGCCAGCAAGAATAATGTCATTGATTCCGCCCTCGATGGTCTGGGCATGGGCCTGGGCTTCACCCTCGCTCTGTTCTGCATGGCCACCGTCCGCGAGATCCTCGGCAGCGGCACCTGGTGCGGCATCACCCTCACCGCCAATCTGTTCGATCCCATCGCGATCATGAAGCTCACCCCCGGCGGCTTCCTCGTCTATGGTGTGCTCATCGCCATCATGAATAAGTTCGCCAAGCATAAGCCCAAGAAGAAACTCGATTGCGCTGCCTGCGGCGCCTGCGCCGGTTGCGCCGGCGGATGCCCTTCGGCAGAGAATAAGGAAGGAGGCTGTGAAGCATGAAAGAAATGATCGTCATTCTGCTTTCTGCTATTTTGACGCAGAACTTCGTCCTCTCCAAGACTCTGGGTATCTGCCCGTTCCTCGGCGTTTCCAAAAAGCTGGATTCCGCCGTCGGCATGAGCGTCGCCGTTACCTTTGTTATGGTACTGGCCACCGCCGCCACCTGGCCCATCCAGACCTATCTGCTGGATCAATACGAGCTGGGCTATATGCAGACCATCGTATTCATCCTGGTCATCGCCGCGCTGGTACAGCTGGTGGAAATGGCACTCAAGAAGTTCCTGCCTCCGCTGTATGAAGCCCTCGGCATCTATCTGCCCCTCATCACCACCAACTGCGCCGTGCTCGGTGTAGCGGTGCTCAATATCGATGAGAAGTACAATTTCGGCCAGTCCATGGTCAATGCGCTGGGCGCCGGTCTCGGCTTCCTGCTGGCAATGGTCCTCTTCGCAGGCGTTCGCGGCCGCATGGAGAACATGGATATCCCCGAATCGTTCCAGGGCCTGCCCATCACTCTGATCGCTGCCTCCATCGTATCTATGTCCTTCATGGGCTTCTCCGGTGTGGTAGATGGTCTGCTGAAGTAAGGAGGGGAGATAACTATGACTGGTATTATTATTGTCGGCGCTATCGGCTTGATCTGCGCCATCCTGCTGGTAGTGGCCTCCCATTTCCTCTCGGTCCCCATCGATACCCGTGTGGAGGATATCCGCGGCTTCCTGCCCGGCGCCAATTGCGGCGCCTGCGGCTATGCCGGCTGCGATGACTACGCCAAAGCCGTTGCCAATGGCAGCGCCAAGCCCAATCTCTGCATCCCCGGCGGCGCTTCCGTCTCCGCTCAGATCAGCGAATACCTGGGCGTCGCGGCGGAAAACACCGAGCCCGTCAAAGCCACCGTCCGCTGCAGCGGCACCTGCCAGAAGTGCGGCGAAGCCGAGGATTACCACGGCCCCGCCACCTGTGCGGCCTGCGCTGCCCTGCACCGCGGCAAAAAAGCCTGCGGCTACGGCTGCCTGGGCTATGGCGATTGCGTCAAGGTCTGCAAATTCGGCGCGCTCTCCATCGTGGATGGCGTTGCCCATGTGGATGAAAGCCTGTGCACCGGCTGCGGCGCCTGCGCCAAAGCCTGCCCGCACCTGCTCATCGGCATGGTCCCGGTCAAAAATCATGTCACCGTGCGCTGCTCCAGCCATGATAAGGGTGCTGTCGTCCGCAAGGTCTGCTCCGCCGGCTGCATCGGCTGCATGATGTGCACCAAGGTTTGCCCCACCGGCGCCATCACCGTCACCGATTTCCTCGCCTCCATCGATCCCGAAAAGTGCACCAATTGCGGCGCCTGCGCCGAAAAGTGCCCTGTCAAGGTCATCACCGTGGCGTAAAAAAATTCGTACACTCCATCAAAATGCCCCCGCAAGGGGGCATTTTTTGCTAAATTAAACTCTTCCATTTTGTGTGTTCCTCCAAAATTCTCCCAAATAGTTGACACACCCTGCCCAAAAGTGGTAACCTGTTTATACCAATCATATCCCCATGGGGATATTTTGTGTTTGCGCCAGCAAACACAAGCCCACCTGCGGGAAAAATAAAAAGAAGAGAGGTTTGTTCAAATGAAAAAGTTTTTAAGCGTCGTGCTAGCGTTCCTCATGCTGGCCGTCCTGCTGCCCACTACCGCCCTGGCGGATTTGGCAGAGGGTGAAACCTGTGTAGCAAAAATCGGAGAAACAGAATATGGAACGCTTGATAAAGCCATTCAGGCGGCAGCTAATGCTGAAACCCCTACAACCATTTCGCTGGAAAACGGTGTGACCGTTTATCTGACAAGTGGTACTGCCCATGAAAATAACAATAGCCGGAATGTCAAGATTGTCGGCAATGGAACACAGACGGTTGATGTAATTCAAAATGCAGTAAATGCAGAGGGTGGCATGCTTAGTTATCAGAGAGGCTCCAAGTTTGCTTTTGAGAATGTCACGGTCAAAGCAGGTGAGGGCAATTTTGATGGCATCGTTTGCAGCGCTTTGACATTCAATAACTGCACTATCACCGGGAAGCTGACGCTTTACGGCGCAGCAACCTTTACCGGATGTACCTTTAATAACACTATGGCCAATCAGTATTCCATCTGGACATGGGGCGGCACAACTGTAACTTTTACCAACTGCACCTTTAATACCAACGGCAAGGCTATCCTGCTGTATGGTCATTCGCCGGCTAGTAATCCTACTAACCTTATTGTAAACAACTGCGAGTTTAATGACCGTCAAAACGGTGCAGCCGGAAAAGCCGCTATCGAAATCGGCAATGATTATGATGCCACATATAAATTGACCGTCACCGGAGCTACTGTAAATGGCTTTGCGCCGGGCAAGAATACCGGTTCCAAGCTGTGGGGCAATAAGAATAGTATGGCCGTTGGTGAAACTCTCACGATGGAGACTGCCGGTATCACAGAGCGTCCCTACACCGACCCCACCACCCCCGGCACCATCACCATCATTGTCCCCTCCACCGAGGAGACCCCCAAGACCGATGACCAGAAGAACCCCTCCACCGGTGCCAATGATATGGTCGCCGCTGCGGCCGCTCTCATGGCTGTCGCTGCCCTTGGCATGTCCATCCTTTCCCGCAAAAAATAACGCGTGTCCCCCTCTTTCGGGAGCCCCTTCGGGGGCTCCTTTTTCCTGTTATTTTGCTGTAAATATAGCCCAGTATTTAGTTAAATTACACCCACATTTTTCCGCAATCGTAAATTTTTCGTGAAAAAAAGTGAAATATTAACCTCTCACCTGCAAAGAAAGGCCCATTTTGCCGTATTAGTGGGGGGAGCTTTTCGCCGCAAAAAATCTCTCCCGGCACTTTCTTCCGCCGCCCTTTTGTGGTACAATCTATTTTGGACTATTTTGGAGATTTGCGAAAAATTTTCGAGACGATAAAAGGAGACCACCATGCCCCAGCACGATAACCAAACCTACCAGCAGCTAAAGCGCGCCATCCTGCAGCGGCGCTTTTCCCACCTCAATCCCATGCAGCGGCAGGCCGTCTTGGCCGTGGAAGGCCCGGTTCTCATTTTGGCCGGGGCCGGCAGCGGAAAAACCACCGTCCTCATCCACCGCATCGCCTGCCTGCTCCAGTTCGGCCTCGCCTCCGTCCGGCAGGATGATATGCCCCCCCTCAGCGAGGAGGATTGGCACATCCTGGAGCTGGCCGCCGCCGATGGCAGCTACATGGAGCGGGCCGGGCAGCTCATCGCCCACGATGTCCCCGCCCCCTGGAATATTCTGGCCATCACCTTCACCAATAAAGCCGCGGGCGAGCTACGCGCGCGCCTGGCGGGCATGCTGGGCACCCGTGGCGAGGATGTGCACGCCGCCACCTTTCACGCGGCCTGCTCCCGCATCCTTCGCGCGGAGATAGAGGCCCTGGGCTACAACAGAAATTTCACCATCTACGATACCGATGATTCCGTCCGGGTCATCAAAGACGCCATGGCCGAGCTCCACATCAGCGATAAAAACTTCGCGCCCAAGGCCCTGCTGGGCAATATCAGCCGCGCCAAGGATAAAATGCTCACCCCGGAAGGGCTGCGCCAGTCGGCGGGGGATAACTTTGCCCTGCAGGTGACAGCCCGGATTTACGGCCGCTACCAGCAGATGCTGAAAGACGCCAACGCCCTGGATTTTGATGACATCATCCTGCTGACGGTCAAGCTGTTCCAGCAGTTCCCGGAGGTGCTGCAAAAGTACCAGCGCCGCTACCGGTACATCATGGTGGATGAGTACCAGGATACCAACCATGCCCAGTATTTGCTGGTCAGCCTGCTGGCCGCCGCCCATGGCAATCTTTGTGTGGTCGGCGATGACGACCAGAGTATCTACAAGTTCCGGGGCGCCACCATCGAAAACATCCTCTCGTTTGAGCAGCAGTTCGGCCAAACCAAGGTCATCCGCCTGGAACAGAACTACCGCAGCACCGGCACCATTCTGGATGCTGCCAATGCCGTCATCAGCCGCAACAGCCAGCGCAAGGGCAAGACCCTGTGGACCCAAAACAGCAGGGGAGAGAAGGTGCTGTACCACAAGGCGGCCGATGAGCAGCGGGAGGCCCACTTCATCGCCTCCACCATCCGCAAAAACCACGAAAAAGGCGCCAAATACAGTGACCATGCCATCCTGTACCGGATGAACGCCCTTTCCAGCACCTTGGAGCAGATGTTCATCCGGCAGGGGATCCCTTACCGCATCATCGGCGGCCTCAAGTTCTTCGACCGCAAGGAGGTCAAGGATATTCTGGCCTATCTGGCGGTGCTGAATAACCCCGATGACAGCCTGCGGCTCCGCCGCATCATCAATGAGCCCAAACGGGGCATTGGCGAGGCCACCATGAATACCGCCCAGCAGGTGGCGGAAAGCCTGGGACAATCGCTGTACCGCACCCTGCAAACGGCCGAGGAATATGCCCCTCTTTCCGGTAAATCCCGTGCCTTGATGGAGTTTACCGCCATGATGGACGGCATTGCCGAATCGGTGGATGAGGTCCCCCTCATCGAAACGCTGGAGCAGGTGCTGGACCAAAGCGGCTATGTAAGAGCCCTGGAGGCCAAAAACGATATGGAAAGCCGCGGCCGGCTGGAGAACATCGGCGAGCTCAAGACCACCATCCTGAAGTACATGGAGGAGACCGAGGAGCCCAGCCTTTCCGGCTTTTTGGAGGAGATCGCCCTTTACACCGATCTGGATAATCTTTCGGAGGACGACGACAAGGTCGTGCTGATGACCCTCCATTCCGCCAAGGGCCTGGAATTCCCCTATGTTTTCATCACCGGCCTGGAGGAGGGCATCTTCCCCGGCCAGCAGGCCATCTACGAGCCGTCCGAGCTGGAGGAGGAACGCCGCCTGGCCTATGTCGGCATCACCAGGGCCAAACGGGAGCTTTACCTTACCGGGGCCGCCCAGCGGATGCTCTTCGGCCGAACCACCCGAAACCGTCCCTCCCGCTTTGTGGGGGAGATCCCCGGAGAGCTGATGAAGACCGAGGATGAGACCGAGCGCTTTGGCAGCTATCACAGCGGCTATGGCGAACGGACCGGTTATGGCTCCGGTTACGGTGCCCGGCAGACCTCCGTCTACCAGCCCAATAAGCTGGGCAGCAGCCCCGCCCCGGCCCCGGCGGCTCCCAGACCCCGGCCCGCCGTCCCTGCCGCCGAGCCCTTTACCCTGAAAACCGGCGACCGAGTCTATCACAAGACCTTCGGGGAGGGGTCCATCCTCAAGATAGAGCCGATGGGAGGCGATCATCTTCTCACCATCCATTTCGATAAAGTCGGCGCCAAGCGGCTGATGGCCACCTTTGCCCGGCTGGAAAAACGATAATTCCCTGCAAGGAGGAAATACTATGCCAAAGGTCACCCTTATCACCCATACTCCGGATCCGGAAATGACCATCGCTTCGGCCGCGCGGCTGTGCTACAGCCCGGCCACCATAGCCCAGGTGCAGGAAAAGCTGACCCCCGAAAAGGCCGGGGAATTTGTGGAGATGCTGGCGGGTCTGGGCCACCAGAGCCCCATAGAGCACGCGGTTTTTACCTTCGGCATTGAGGGCGTGAGCCGTGCCCTGCTGGCACAGATCACCCGGCACCGCATTGCGTCCTTCAGCGTGCAGAGCCAGCGGTATGTGCGGGAGAATGACTTTGAGGTGGTGGTGCCGCCGCAGATCGCCGAGGTGCCGGAGGCGAAGGCGGAATTTGAGCTGGCGATGCAGGAGAGCATTGCCCACTACCAGAAAATAGCCGAGCTGCTGAAGGCACGCCGGGAAAAGGAGCTGCTGGCCGAGGGCCTGAGCCCCAAGGCGGCCGCCAGCCGGGCGGAGAAAACCGCCATAGAGGACGCGCGGTTTGTGCTGCCCAATGCCTGTGATACCAAGATGATAGTGACCATGAACGCCCGCAGCCTGATGAATTTCTTTGAGCTGCGGTGCTGCCAGCGTGCCCAGTGGGAGATAAGAGAGGTGGCCGACCAGATGCTGCGGCTGTGCCTTTCCGTGGCGCCGCATCTTTTCAAAAACGCGGGGCCGGGCTGTGTGCGGGGCGGCTGCCCGGAGGGCAAAATGACCTGCGGAAAAGCCGCTGAAATGCGGGAAAAATACGCCAGAATGAGGGAAGAAGCCCATGGATAAACGGATGCCGGCTTTTGTGCTGTGCCTGGCGGCACTGGTGCTGGCGGCGGCCAGCTTTTTGCGGCTGATGCAGGACCGAGCGGCCGAGAGCATGGGGCTTTTTGCGGCGACGGGTGTGGTGCTCATCGCGGCGGTGGTGGTTTATCTCATTTACCGTACCCGCAATAAAAGGGAATGAGGAGGACAGAATATGGAACACAAGCTGTATGTGATAGAGGGGCTGGATGGCAGCGGCAAGGCCACCCAGGCCACCCTGCTGACCGATTATCTCACCGGGAAGGGCATTTCTTGCCGGAAGCTTTCCTTCCCGGACTATAACGACCCCTCCAGCACGCTGGTCAAGATGTATCTCCATGGGGAGATAGGCACGCTGGAGGAAGTGAACCCCTACGGGGCTTCGCTCTTTTTCACGGTGGACCGTTACGCCAGCTACTGCCGCCACTGGCGCCCGGACTATGAAGCAGGCAAAATACTGGTGGCGGACCGCTACTCCACCTCCAATATCCCGCACCAGATGTCCCGGCTGCCGAAGGAGGAGTGGGACAGCTTCCTCGAATGGCTGTGCGATGTGGAATACAACAAAGCCGGGCTGCCCCGCCCCACGGCGGTGGTGTACCTGGATGTGGACCCGGAGGTTTCCCGCCGGCTGCTCTCCGAGCGTTACCACGGCGATGAAAGCAAGCGGGATATCCACGAGGCGGACTTTGCCTATTTGCAGCATTGTCGTTCGGCGGCCCTGTATGGGGCCGAAAAGCAGGGCTGGCATATCCTGAGCTGCACCGAGCGGGGCGAGATGCTCCCGCGGGAGGTCATTGCTGAAAAGATCCGCCTTGCGCTGGGACTGGAATAAAAAAACAGCGCCTTTGCCCGGCAGGGGGGACGCTGCATCCCCAGGGCCCGGAGCTTGGGGCAGGCAGAAGAACCGCAGGGCCGGGGGACACGACCGGTGCCGAATGCCGCCGGAGAGTGTGCGAAGGACTTTGCTGAAAAACTGTCTTGCGCTGGGACTGGAATAAAAAACAGTACCTTTTCCCGGCAGGGAGGACGCTGAACCGTATCGCTGAAATGCGTGCGAGGGACTTTTCCGAAAAGATAAGAAAAATTACAAAATCCAAGGAGTTTTATGCTGAATTTCAAACCGATCACACTGGAAGCCCGGCGGGACCTGCTGCCCTTTTTGGGCAAGGAGCACCATAGCGCCTGTTACCAGAGCTTTGCCACCATGTACCTGTGGAGCGGCATCTACCAGACCCGCTACTGCCTGACCGGCGAGTGGCTGTTTACCAAAAGCGGCCGGGAGGACGGCTATGGCTTCCCCTACGGGGACGGCGACCTGAAGGAGGGGATAGAGCTGCTGCGGCAGGACGCCAAGGAGAACGGCAAGAAGCTGTGGTTCTTTGGACTGCTGCCCACCGAAAAGGCGTGGCTGGAGGCGAACTACCCCGGCGAATTTACCTACACCGCCAGCCGTGATGACGCCGAATATATCTACGAGGCCGATAAGCTGATGACCTATGCCGGCAAAAAGCTGCACGGCAAGCGGAACTTCTGCAACCGCTTTGAGGCGGCGCACCCCGACTGGAGGTTCGAGCCCATCACTGCCGAAAACCGGGAGAATGTGCTGTTATTCCACCGGCAGTGGCAGACCGCCAATGAGGGAGAGGATGAGGGACTGCACAAGGAGGGCTGCGTGGTTCGCTGTGCCCTGCGGGAGCTTGATGAGCTGGAAATGACCGGCGGCGTGCTGACTGCGGGCGGCAAAATTTACGGCTTTGCCGTGGCAAGCATGATCAACGAAACGATGATGGATGAGAACATCGAAAAGGCGGATGGCGAGGAGCCCGGCGCCTACCCCATGGTGTGCCGGGAAATGGCCAAGATGATGAAGCAGAAGTATCCCGGACTTGTGTTTATCAACCGGGAGGAGGACACCGGGGACGAGGGGCTGCGGCGCAGCAAGGAATCCTACTGCCCGGTGATGCTGCTGGAGAAATATGTAACCCGAGAGGCAAAATGAGCCGGAAAGGAGCCGCCATGCCGCATGTGATCTATGCCCCGGCCGGGGAAAAGGATCTGCCCCGCCTGCGGGAGATCTTCCTGCGGTGCTTTGGGGAGGAGGCCGCCCCGGAGATGGAGTATGTTTTTTCCCGGTGCGGGGACGCGCTGTGGAAAGCTGAGCGGGACGGAATACCGGCGGCTATGCTGGTGGCCATGCCGGTGACCATTGCGCTGCCGGAGGGAGAGTGGAAAGCGCGGTATTTCTACGGGGTAGCCACCCACCCCGACTACCGAAAACAGGGTCTGTGCGGCGGGCTGCTGGCAGCCTGCTGTCGGTGGATGTCCGAGCAGGGGGAAGCCGCCGCACTGCTGCGGCCGGATAGCGAAAAGAACCGGCAATTCTACCGGAAAAATGGCTTTGCCGATTGCAGCACCGTGGGGGTGGGGCAATTTACCGCGGGGGGCGGAGAGCCCCTAACCTGTGCCCCGGCGGAACCGGAACAGTATGACGCCATCCGGCGAAAAATGGCCCCCTGGGGGCTGCACTGGGGAAAAGAGGGGCTTGCCACCCAAAAGGGATGGATGAAGCTGTACGGCGGTGATCTGTGGCTGCTGGGAGCCCCGGAACAGCCAAGGGGCTGCGCTGCGGTGAGCCGCGAGGGAGAGACCCCACTGGTGCGGGAGCTGCTGTGCCCCGAAACCCTGCGGGCGCAGGCACTGGAGGGACTGTGCAAAGCGCTGGGAAGCCGGGAGCTGCGATTGGCGCTGCCGGGCGCGGAGCCGGCGGACGGCCTGCGGACCGAGCCGATGATGATGGCGCGCGAAACGGCGGAAATCGGCCTGCCGGGGGAGATATATACCCCGCTGGCGATGGACTGAAAAGGGCGCGGCGGAACCCCCGGCGGTACCCGGAATAGAACGAAAATAAATTTGCTGAAGGCCTGAGCTCGATGTAGACGAACGGAAAGGCACAATGAGGTAATTCGGAAGCACTGGGAGCAGGACGAGAATGAATTTGCCGAAGGGGGCGGGAATGTCCCCGGACGGCAGAAACGATGCAAGGAGGAAACGACGATGACAGCTTATGTATTTTTGGCAGAGGGCTTTGAGGAAGTGGAGGCGCTGACCCCGGTGGATATTCTGCGGCGGGGCGGCGTCACCGTAAAAACGGTGGGCATCGGCGGCAGGACCATCACCGGCGCTCACGGCATCCCGGTGGGGTGCGATATTGCCGAGGGGGATGTCATCCCGGATGAGATCGATATGATGGTGCTGCCCGGCGGGATGCCCGGTACCACCCATCTGGGAGAGTCGCTGACCATCCAGGAGGGGCTGGCCTATGCCGCCCAGGAGGATCTGTGGGTCGCGGCCATCTGCGCCGCCCCCAGCGTGCTGGGAGAAAACGGCCTGCTGCACGGCCGGAAATATACCTGCTATCCGGGCTTTGAGAACGACGAAAAGTACCACGGTACCTATACGGCGGCCCCTTTGCAGCAGGATGGAAAGATCATCACCGCGAACGGCGCCGGCAATGCCATGACCTTTGCGCTGTACCTGCTGGCGGCCCTGCAGGGCGAGGAAAAGGCGCTGGAAGTGGGCCGTTCCATCCAGATGAAGCTGTAAACAGGAGAAAATAACACGATGATAGACAAGAAACCGGAGGTCCTGGCGCCGGCGGGCGACCGGGAACGGCTGGAGGCGGCACTGCGCTTTGGGGCGGACGCGGTATATCTAGGCGGCAAGCTCTTTAACATGCGCGCGGGGACCAGGAGCTTTACCCAGGAGGAGCTGGCCGAGGCGGTAACGCTGACCCACAGCTATGGCAAGCGCCTTTACCTGACCTGCAACACCCTGCTGAACAATGAGGAGGCCGACCTGCTGCCCCGGTACCTGGCCGAGGTGCATGAGATGGGCGTGGACGCTGCCATTGTGAGCGATATAGGGGTGCTGATGGCCGCCCACCGGGCTGTGCCGGAGCTGGAGCTGCATATCTCCACCCAGGCCGGGGTGACCAACTGGCTGACCGCCACCGAGCTGCACCGCCTGGGGGCCAAACGGGTGGTGCTGGCCCGGGAGCTGCCGCTGACCGAAATAGAGGAACTGTGCCGCCGCATCCCGCGGGAGCTGGAGGTGGAGGTCTTTGTGCACGGGGCCATGTGCATGAGTGTTTCCGGACGGTGTTTGCTTTCGCAGTACCTGACCGGGCGGGACGCCAACCGGGGCGCCTGCACCCAGCCCTGCCGCTGGAAGTACGCCCTGATGGAGGAAAAGCGCCCCGGGCAGTACTACCAGGTGGAGGAGGACGGCCATTACAGCTATATCCTAAACGCCAAGGATCTGTGCCTGATCGAGCATCTGGACAAGCTGGCACAGGCGGGGGTCCATTCCTTCAAGATCGAGGGACGGGCGAAATCGGCCTACTATACGGCGGTGACCGCCGGGGCCTACCGGGCCGCCACCGACCTGATGTGGAGGGATCCGGAGCATTACCGCTGCCCGGACTGGCTGCGGGAGGAAGTGACCAAGGTGAGCCACCGGGACTATACCACCGGGTTCCTGTTTGGGCCGCCGGAGGCCGGACAATGCTATGAAACGGGCGGATATATCCGCCGGTGGGAGGTAGCCGGGGTAGTGACCGGCTACGACGCCGAAAACCGGCGCCTGCTGTGCGTGCAGAGGAATAAATTCGCGGTGGGGCAGCCGCTGGAGCTGGTGCTGCCACTGCAGGGAGTAAGGACCTTTACCCCGGAAAAGCTGTATGACGCCGAGGGCCGGCCGGTGAACTGCGTGCCCCATGCCGCGGCGCCCTTTCTGATGGATTACCCGGAGCCGCTGCCGGAGGGGACGCTGCTGCGGATGGCGGTGGAATGAATACCCGAAGGAGGGAGCAAAATGCCGATGTGGAAGCTGGCGCCTGCCTGTAAGGACTACCTGTGGGGCGGCGAAAAGCTGCGGGAAAAATATCATATCGAAAGCGACTGTGAGCCGCTGGCGGAGGCCTGGGTGCTTTCCTGCCACCCGGACGGCATGAGCCGCCTGGCTGAGGGCGAAATGAAGGGCCTGACGCTGCCGGAGGCCGCCCTGAAATATCCGGGGAACTTCTTTGGGACGCGGTGCGCGGAATTTGAGGAGTTCCCGATGCTGGTGAAGATCATCGACGCGAAGAGGGATCTTTCGGTGCAGGTGCACCCGGATGACGAATACGCCAGGCGGGAGGAACACCAAAGCGGCAAGGCGGAGATGTGGATGGTGCTGGAGGCGGAACCGGGCGCGTCGCTGTATTATGGCTTTGCCCGGGCGGTGAGCCGGGACGAAATAGAGAAAAGCTTGGCCGAAAATACCCTGATCGACCTGCTGCGGCGGGTGCCAGTGCAGCCGGGGGATGTTTTTTACATTCCGCCGGGGACGGTGCACGCCATTGGGGCGGGGATGGTGATCGCGGAGATCCAGCAGAGCTCCAATGTGACCTACCGGCTGTATGACTATGGCCGCTTGGGGGCGGACGGCAAGCCGAGGCCCCTGCATGTGGAGCGATCGCTGGCGGTGCTGAAGCCCGGTCCGGTGGAACAGGACTGGGACTTTGGCGGGCACCTGGGACAGCATAAAAACTTTACGGTGGATCTTTTGCAGAACGAAGCCGCGGGCTGCTGCGATGGGGAGAGCTTTGCCGGGCTGCTGGTGACGGCCGGAGAGGGAGAGCTGCTGTGCGGCGGCGAGACTAGGCCGGTACGGGCCGGGGAATGTGTGTTCCTGCCGGCGGACGCCGGAGAATGGCAGCTGCGGGGCCTGGTGACGGCGCTGCTTTGTTATTTGGGCGAAAGCATTGCATGAGGAAAAAGACGGTGCTATAATAATGCGCATAAAAAGCGGGTCTGCCGCACCCAAAAGCAGCGGACGCAAAAAGAGAGGAAGGGGAGCAGATGGTAGTTAATCCTGGAAAAAATGAGATGATAGAGGTGGAGGGGAAGCGGTACCGCCGCCTGTGCATCAAGACTCATGTCATCACCGATGCGGACAACATTACCGATGTGGTGATGAAATACGCCGCCCCTGAAATGCAGGAGGGCGATACCCTGTTTATCACCGAAAAGGCGGTGGCCTGCACCCAAAAGCGGGCAATCCCCATGAAGGAGATCAAGCCCCGGCCACTGGCGAAGTTCCTGTGTAAATTTGTGCTGAAAACGCCCTACGGCATCGGGCTGGGCATCCCGGAGACGATGGAGATGGCCATAAGAGAATGCGGGACTTTCCGCATCCTGGTGGCGGCTGCCGTTTCCGCGGTGGGTAAGCTGTTTGGCATCCGCGGGTGGTTCTACAAGGTGGCAGGGGAAAAGGCGCGTTCCATTGATGGACCGTGTGACTGCACACTGCCGCCCTACAACGAGTATGTGGTGCTGGGCCCGGCGGACCCCGATAAGGTGGCGGCGGAAATTTACGCCGTGCTGGGCAAGCCTGTTTTGATTACCGATATCAACGACATCGGCGGGGTCATTATGGGCGCGGCGCCCCTTTCCACCGACCGTGGATTGATGGCGGCGATCCTGCGGGACAACCCCCTGGGGCAGAGCCACGAGCAGACCCCGATGGGGATCATCCGGCCGGTGGCGGAATAAATCCGAATAGACGGCGGCGGGGCAGTATGCCTTGCCGCCTTTTGGCAGGGAAGTGCGGGGGGAGAGGCGGCCCGCAGGGCGCTCCGGCGCAGCCGGAGCCAGCGGCCGAAGGCCGCTGAAACCGCCCGGAGGGCGGTTTGCCCTGCGGGCCGTAAGCCTGCGGCCTGCAAAAACCCGCAAAGGAGCAAAATGCGGGCCTGCGGTTGATAAAGGGCCCGGGCCTATGGTATAATTAAAAATCAAGCAAAAGCAAAAGGGAGGAAACCAGATGAAAGAGCTTGCCATTTTTGGCAGTACCGGTTCCATAGGGTGCAGCACCCTGAATGTGGTGCGGCGGGAGCGGGATCGATTTGCGGTTTCCATCCTTACGGCAGGACATAATTTGCAGCGGCTTACCGAGCAGATACGGGAATTTACCCCCCGGCATGTGTATATCCTGGAAAAACATGACGCCGAAGCGCTGCGGGAGCAGTTCCCCGGACTGGATGTATACTGGGGTGCGGAGGGGATGGATGCGATCAGCCGGCTGACGGACTTTGATATTGGGGTTTCGGCCCTGGTAGGAGTGGCGGGACTTCGCCCCACCTGGAATATGATCCAAAACGGGAAAACGGTGGCGCTGGCCAATAAGGAAGTGCTGGTGGCGGGCGGCCGCCTGGTAATGGAAGCGGCCAAAGAATGCCGCGCCACTCTGCTGACGGTGGACAGTGAGCACAGTGCCATCATGCAGTGCCTGCGGGGAGAAAAACACGCAGAGATCGAGCGAATATTGCTGACAGCTTCCGGTGGGCCGTTTTTTGAGAAGGAAATTACCGATGATATCACCCCGGAGGCGGCACTGCGGCACCCCACCTGGAAGATGGGACCCAAGATCACGATAGACAGCGCCACCATGATGAACAAGGGCTTTGAGGTCATCGAGGCCCGGTGGCTCTTTAATGTGCCGGTAGAAAAGGTGCAGGTGGTCATTCACCGGCAGAGCATCGTTCACTCGATGGTGGAATTCCGGGACGGTAGTATTATGGCGAATATTGCCCCGCCGGACATGGAGATTCCCATTGCGTACGCACTCTCCTACCCGGAGCGGATGCCGGCTCCACACCGGCTGGATATTTTTGCGATGAAGGCGCTGGAATTTAAGGCGCCGGATGAAGAGAAGTTCCCCTGCCTGCGGCTGGCCATAGAGGCGGCCAAGAGTGGACACAGCGCCCAGGTGGTCCTGAATGCGGCGAACGAGGTGCTGGTAGCCCGCTTTTTGGCGGGAGGGCTGCGGTTTACCGATATCCCCCGCGGGGTGGGGGCAATGCTGGAGCAGCACACGGCCCACGCGCTGGGAAGCGTGGATGAGGTGCTGGCGCTGGATGAGGAAATACGGCGAAGAACCGAAGAATGGATCGAGACGAGACAGTGAGGTGACGGCATGAAGGCAGCGATCGGGCAGGACAGCCACCGCTTTGAGGAAACGCCTGGCAAACCGCTGATTTTGGGCGGTGTGGTGTTCCCCGGAGAGGTGGGACTGCTGGCCAACAGCGACGGTGATGTGGTGCTGCATGCCATCACCAATGCCGTTTCCGGTATTACCGGGCGGAATATACTGGGCAGGGTGGCCGATGAGATGTGCCAAAGCGGTATCACCGATTCAGCGGAATACCTGCGGGAAGCCCTGAAATCACTGGAGGGGAGAATCGTCCACCTCAGCATTTCGATGGAGTGCCTGCGGCCGAAAATCAGCCCGATGATCCCCGCGATGCAGGAAAAGATTGCTGAATTGTTGGGGGTGGAGTCCGCGGCCATCGGTATTACCGCCACCACCGGCGAGGGACTGACCGACTGTGGAAAAGGGCTGGGCATTTCGGTGCTGTGCATCCTGACAGTGGAGGATGGACCATGCGAAGGGTGATGGAAGCGGCCTATGCCAAGGTGAACCTAACCCTGACGGTGACTGGCCGGCGGGCGGATGGCTACCACACCATCGAATCGCTGTTCCAAAGCGTGAGCCTGTGTGATAAGCTGACGCTGGAACAGCGGGAGCGCGGCTTTTGGCTGAATGAAACGGCCGGGATCCCGGCGGAGGAGAATATCATCACCCGGGCGGACCGGCTGCTGCGGCGGGAGTTCCCGAACCTTGGCGGGGTTGCCGTGACGCTGGAAAAGAATATCCCCACCCAGGCGGGACTGGGCGGCGGCAGCACCGACGCGGCGGCCTACCTGCGCGGGATGGACCGGCTGTACGGGCTGGGCCTGGGCCGTGAAGGGCTGTGGGCGCTGGCGGCGGAGCTGGGCGCTGATGTGCCGTTCTGCATTGACGGTGGGGCGGCGGCAGCGGCCGGGATCGGGGAGAAACTGACCCCGGTGGAAAGCCATTTGCCGCTGTGGCTGGTGATCACCAAGCCGAAGGCGGGGTGCTCCACCCCAGCCATGTACCGGCGGATCGACGAGATGGGTGAGAGCCTGCGGCAGCGCTTTACTACCCAAGAGGCGGCAAATGCGCTGGAAAAGGGCGACCTGGCGGGGCTGTGCGGCAGCTTTTACAATGTGTTTGAGGAAGTGACGGCCCTGCCGGAGCTGAGTGAGATCCGGCAGGAGCTGCGGCAAAGCGGAGCCCTGGCGGCGATGATGACCGGCAGCGGCAGCGCAGTATTTGGGATATTCCAGGAGGAAGCCGCGGCCAAAGCGGCGGCGGAGAAAATGGCCGAGAGCCGCTGGGCGATCTGCTGCCGGGGGATAAACGGACCCGGATAAGCGGAAAGCAGCGGCGGGCGCCCGCAGCGAGCGAGGGCCGGACGGCCTGTGGAACACAGGCGGCCGGCCCGAGACAAAGCGGAGGGCGACCGCCGCAAGAAGGGAGAGAAAAGCGATGGTAAGCGGCATCATACTGGCGGGGGGGAGCAGCACCCGCTACGGCACCGGGGAAAACAAGACGCTGGTGGAACTGCTGGGCCGGCCGGTGCTGGAATACAGCCTGCGGGTATTCATGGCTGCGGCTGTGGTGGATGAAGTGGTGCTGGCGGCCAAAGCAGGGGAGGAAGCGACCCTGCGGACAGTTGTCGAGGGCCTTTCCCCCGAAAAGCCGGTGACAGTAGTGACCGGCGGGGCTGACCGCGCGGCTTCGGTGGAGAAGGCACTGGCGGCGGCCCGGGGCGAGGTGGTGCTCATCCAGGATGGGGCGCGGCCGCTGGTGACCGAGCGGATGCTGGAGGACTGCCTGGCGGCGCTGGAGGAGGCGGACGGAGCGACCATTGCTACCCCGAGCCGGGATACCGTAAAGCTGGCGGATGAAGAAGGCTATGCGGTGGCGACAACCGACCGCAGCCGGACATGGCTTATCCAGACGCCGCAGGCCTTTTACCGGGAGGAGCTGCTGGCGCTGCACCGGGCACTGGGCGATGGGCCAGAAAGAGGACAGATCACGGATGACTGCATGCTGTTGGAGCGCACCGGCCGACGGGTAAAGCTGGTGCCGGGCAGCTGCAGGAATTTGAAGATCACGACGCCGGAGGATCGGGAGCTGGCGGAATTTTACCTAAAAAAGGAACCGAATGAATGAATATATGTGAGATCAGGGACCCGGCTTTTCTGCGGCAGATGGATGAGAAAGAGCTCCAGAAGCTGTGCGGAGAGCTGCGGGAATTTATCATAGAGGGTGTATCTCATACCGGCGGGCACCTTTCCTCCAATTTGGGATTGGTGGAGCTGACGGTGGCGCTGCACCGCGTCTTTGAGGTGCCGCGGGATAAGCTCATCTTTGATGTGGGGCACCAGTGCTACACCCATAAGCTGCTGACCGGACGGGCGGCAGCTTTTGATACGCTGCGCTGCACCGATGGCCTTTCCGGCTTCCAGTGCCGGGAGGAAAGCCCCTGCGACTGCTACGAGGGCGGCCATGCCGGGACATCCCTTTCGGCGGCGCTGGGCTTTGCCATGGCGCGGGAAGCAAAGGGAGAGCACCATGCTGTGGTGGCGGTGATAGGGGACGGCGCGCTGGGCAACGGCCTGGCCTACGAGGCGCTGAACCACATCGGGGACTACCAAAAGCCGCTGATCATCATACTGAACGACAACCGCATGAGCATCAGCGCCAATGTGGGGGCACTGCACAATTCGCTGGAGCGGATAAGACTGCACCGCGGCTACCGCAGCGCCAAAAGCCGCACCAAGGCCACCCTGCGGCGCATCCCCGTGGTGGGGAACGCCATGGTGCATGGGGTAGAACAGGTAAAAGAGGACCTGAAGCGGCTGTACCTGCGGGATGGCGCCCTCTTTGAGGAGATGGGCATTACCTACTACGGGCCGGTGAACGGACACGACCTGGGAGAGCTGGACGCCTTTTTGCGGGTGGCAAAGGAGACCGAGAAGCCGGTGCTGCTGCATGTCGTTACCGAAAAGGGGCGTGGGTGCGATTTTTGCCGGGATGACCCCGATGGTATCTGGCACGGGGTGGGGGCCTTTGATGCCCAAAGCGGGCGGCGGGCGGCTGCCGGCGGTACCACCCAGGGGAAGGCCATCAGTGAAACGCTGATGAAGCTGGCCGCGGAGGATGAGCGCATTTATGCCATTACCCCGGCGATGACCACCGGCGCCCATCTGACGGAATTCGCGAAAAAATACCCGAAACGGTTTATCGATGCGGGCATTGCCGAGGAGCACGCGCTGGTGCTGGCCAATGCCCTGGCACTGAGCGGCATGAAGCCCTATGTGACCATCTACTCCACCTTTTTGCAGCGGGGATATGACCAGGTGAACCACGATATTGCCCGGATGGGCGGCGATGTGGTGGTGGGCATTGACCGGTGCGGCGTGATAGGGGAGGATGGTGTTTCTCACCAGGGGATCTTTGATGTTTCGCTGCTGCTGCCGATCCCCGGCATTACGCTGGCACAGGGCAAGGATGCCGCGGAGAGTGCCCGGCTGTTGGCCACGGGATTTGCCACGGAGGGTCCCTACCTGCTGCGGTACAGCAAAAATACCATGCAGGAGCAGGCGCTTTGCACCGAACCGCTGCCGGTGGGGCGCTGGGAGCGGCTGCATACGGGCGAGATGACGGTGATCTCCTACGGGGACTTTGTGGGGGAGGCCGAGGAAGCCCGGCGGCTGCTGGAGCTGGACGGCATCGCAATGGGGCTGGTGAACGCAAGGTTCCTGAAGCCCTTTGATACCGAAATGATGGATGCCCTGCTGGCCGAGGGTAAGCCGCTGTTGATCTACGAGGAGGTGGCGGCCATTGGCGGGTTGGGGAGCCTGCTGCAGCAATATGCCGCCGAGCGGGACAGCAAAACGCCGGTGCATGTGCTGGCGCTGCCGGACCGGTGGATCTACCACGGAAAGCGGCGGGAGCTGCTGCGCCGCATGAACCTGGACGCCGCCGGACTGCGCAAAGCGGTGCGGGAGCTGCTGGGCAGATGAATATTTTTCACCCGATCGGGCGCAGGGGCGCTTGGTCGGGTGATTTTATATGGGATGATAAGAGGGCGCATTTTACCGAAAGGGGTTGGCAAGGGGAGCGGCGCTGTGGTAAAATAAGCCCATAATGAAAGGGGGCGGCAGTATGCCCAAAAAGAATACCCGCAATACCAAGGGCCGCATCGTGGCGGCGGCGTGGAAGCTCTTTTATGAACAGGGCTATGAGGAGACCACGGTGGAGGATATCATTTTTGAATCCGAGACCTCCAAGGGGTCGTTCTATCATTACTTTGATGGTAAGGATGCCCTGCTTTCCTCCCTTTCGGTTCTCTTTGATGAGCGGTACGAGGAACTGATGCAGCAGGAGCACGGCGATATGGACTGCATAGGACTGCTGTGCTGGCTGAACTATGAGCTGTTTGTGACCATTGATAATACAGTTTCCATTGAGCTGCTGAGCAGGCTTTTTAGCAGCCAGCTGGTGACCAAGGGAGAGCGGCACCTTCTGAGCCGCAACCGTACCTACTATAAGCTGTTGCGGCAGATCATCACCCAGGGGCAGGAAAACGGCGAGCTGACCACCGACTATACAGTGGGGGAGATTGTGAAGGCTTACGCCATGTTTGAGCGGGGGCTGATGTACGACTGGTGCCTTTCCAGCGGGGAGTATTCGCTTTCCCAATACACTAAAACCATGATGCCGATGTTTTTGGAAGGGTTCCGGAAAAAATAATTTTTTACTGGTTATAAACAGAACGGGAAATCGTCTATGTATAAATGCTTTAATTAAGATAAAAATATGATATTTAATGATTCGGCGTACAGAATAAAGTCTGTACGCCGTTCTGCATTTTCGTCTACTAATTTGTGTGGTATACTTCGTGCATATTAACAGTAACCCCAAAGGAGAGACGGAAAATGTTAGGTTCTCAAGTAGTTATTCTGATAACCATAGCGGTATACCTGATTGCCATGGTGCTCATCGGTGTATACTTTGGCAAAAAGGGCAGCGGCAACAGCAGCGATGACTTTTACCTGGGCGGCCGCAAGATGGGCCCGCTGGTGACGGCCATGAGCGCTGAGGCCAGCGATATGAGCAGCTACCTGCTGATGGGTCTGCCGGGACTGGCATACCTGTGCGGCCTGCCGGAGGTTTCCTGGACCTGCATCGGGCTGGCGATAGGCACCTACCTCAACTGGCTTATCGTGGCGCGGCGGCTGCGGCGCTATTCGGCCCGCATTGGGGCCATCACCGTGCCGGACTTTTTCTCCCGCCGGTACGGCGATAAGAAAAACCTGCTTTCCGCCATTGCGGCGGTGGTAATCCTGGTTTTCTTCATCCCCTATACCGCTTCCGGCTTTAAGGCCATCGGTACGCTGTTCAACAGCCTGTTTGGGGTGGATTACCATACTGCGATGATCGTGGGCGCTATTGTGGTCATCGGCTATACGGTGCTGGGCGGTTTTATGGCGGTTTCCTTCACCGACCTGATCCAGTCCATCTTTATGACCATTGCGCTGATCGTTGTAGTGGTGTTTGGCATCCAACAGGCGGGCGGTGTGGATACCGTCATTGCCAATGCCGAGGCGCTGCCCGGCTACCTGAGCATGACCAAGGGCTATGATGTGACCACCGGCGGCGCGGCTTCCTTCGGGGGGCTCAGCATTATCTCCACGCTGGCGTGGGGTCTGGGCTACTTTGGTATGCCGCACATCCTGCTGCGCTTTATGGCCATCAAGGAGGAAAAGAAGCTTAACGATTCCCGTCGGATCGCGACCGTCTGGGTGGTGATCTCGATGTTCATTGCGGTGGCTATTGGTGTGATTGGTTATAGTGTTTCGGTGGCGGGCAAGGTGCCCTTCCTGACCAACAGCAGCGATGCTGAGACAATTATCATTAAACTGGCGGACCTGATGAGTCAGCACGGTACCCTGCTGGCCATTGTGGCGGGCGTAATCCTTTCCGGTATTCTGGCGGCGACGATGTCTACCGCGGACAGCCAGCTGCTGACAGCGGCTTCCAGCGTTTCGCAGGATCTTTCTCAGAATGTGTTTGGCATCAAGCTGAGCAGCAAGACCGAGATGATCGTGGCACGGGCGACAGTACTGGTTATTGCGGCCATCGGTATTACTCTGGCGTGGGACCCCAACAGCTCGGTATTCCGGGTGGTTTCCTTTGCTTGGGCAGGCTTTGGCGCGGCTTTTGGCCCGGTGGTGCTGTTCTCGCTGTTCTGGAAGCGCAGCAACAAGTGGGGTGCTCTGGCCGGTATGGTTGCCGGCGGCGTGATGGTATTTGTATGGAAGTACCTGATTGCCCCGATGGGCGGCGCATGGGCCATCTACGAGCTGTTGCCGGCCTTTGTGGTGGCGTGCATTGCCCTGGTGGTGGTTTCTCTGCTGACCGAGGCCCCGGAAAAGGAAATTGTAGAGACCTATGAAAGCGTGTGTGCCAAGAAGGCAAAGGCGTAAGCAAAAGTGATAAAAAGACACCGGTATCCCAGTGGGGTACCGGTGTCTTGGTGTTACAGGGGGTTAGTGGCCTTCCGCGGCGATCATGTGCATAGCGTGCTCCAGTGCGCCGATGACAGCGGAAAGGTTTTCCCGGGCGGCTTTTTCGGAGCCGGGGAGATTGAGAATGAGGCTGCGGCCACGGGTGCCGGCTACGGCTCGGGAAAGCATGGCGCGGGGGGGAATTTTAAGGCCCTCCACCCACATGGCCACCGGAATGGCCCGAATTTCGCGGTCCAGGACGGCCAAGGTGGCTTCGGGGGTGACATCCCGCGGGGAAAGCCCAGTGCCGCCGGTGGTGATGATGAGATTGATGTGACGCCCATCGGCCGCAGTGGTGAGCTCGGTTTGGATTTGGGGGATCTCATCCGGGACAATGGCGGTGTAGGTAACGGTAAAACCGGCTTTCTCCAGCATGGCGCAGATGGCGGGGCCGCTGGTATCCACCCGCTGGCCGCGGCTGCCCAGATCGCTGACGGTGATAACTGCTGCTGTATATGCCATAATTATGTTCTCCTGTTTTTTTGAATTGGTTTTTATCATACTCCACCGGGGCGGGAGCTGTCAAGAATAAGTGGGGATGAGGAACGAGACGGATGATGAGAAGAAAATTGACGATGTTTTTTCAATATTGACAAACGCATTTACCATTATGCCGAACAGCACCATTGAAAGAGGGCGCCGGTTTTTGCTATAATCGGTTATACTCATATAAGAATATCGAATGGGAGGCTTTTGCGTGAAGCTCATCAAAACAGAGGATGCCGTAGGGCAGATGCTGTGTCACGATATGACACAGATCATAAAGGGAGAATACAAGGATGCGCGTTTCCGCAAGGGACATATCGTCACCGAGGAGGATACCTTGGGACGATTTGTCCCAAAGAAAATTCGAAAAAACCTGCGACCAAACCAGAAAAACAGGTAGTATAGGGGTGAAAGGCCTTTATTTCAAACTGCAGGAGGTGGAGTAATGGAGGATAGCAAGATTATTGATTTATATTGGGAGCGGAACGAGAAGGCAATTAGCGCTACAGAGCAAAAGTATGGAAGCTACTGTTACTATATCGCTTATAACATCCTTCACGACCAAGAGGATGCGGATGAAAGTGTCAATGATACATACCTCGGCGCATGGAACGCTATACCGCCGCACCGTCCGAATATGTTGAGAACATTTTTGGGCAAGATCACCAGGAGCATTTCACTGAAAAAATGGCGTGATGCCCACAGGGATAAGCGAGGCGGTGACGAAGTTTCTCTTGTACTGGATGAACTCTCGGAATGTGTCCCATCCAATCTTTCAGTAGAGGACAGTGTCATTGCGGGCGAGCTCTCAGTGCAGATCAACCGTTTTCTCGGCACACTGGCCCCAACGGAACGACAGGTTCTTCTCTGCCGTTACTGGTATTTAGATCCAATTGATAAAATCAGTGCAGATTTTAGCTTTAGCAATAGTAAGGTGAAATCGATGCTCCATCGGACAAGAGCAAAACTGCTCACATATTTAGAAAAGGAGGGTGTTCTATGAACGCGGATTTGATCCTTGATGCATTCGAAAAGATTGATGATAAATATATTATTGAAGCAAAGGAGCACAGATTAATGGATGCGAATATAAGCACCATAAACAGCACAGCAAAGAAAAGCAGAAGACTTAAGCGCACCTTTATACTTGTTGCTGCCATTGTTGCATCGCTGGCGCTCTGTGGCTTTGCCGCGTATGAATATGGCTTGTTTGACAATTGGCTGCAAAAACCGTCTGTTTATCCAATCGAAACCGTACAGAGTGCGATAGAAGGGCAAATCAAAAAAGAATACACCCTGACTGTCCGAATTGACGAGATCTCCGTTGACGAGACCGAAACAAAGCGAATGATTGAGCGCTATACCGGAAGTGAACTTGCGCAGTCCTGCGGGTGGACAGATGATTACCTCGCTGAACACTTTTTAGCGGTAAGAGCAAAATACTATGTGGAATATGACCATACAAAAACATTTTTGGATGATGGGAACATCGATCAGTTTTTCTACCTGATTGAAGATACTGAAAGCGGAGTTTGGACTATTATCGATAATTCTACGAATGGGGAGCCAACCGCAGCGACAGTTCCATGATACTCCTTCTCCAGCATTATTAAAAAGATATTGAAGCCCAATAGAAGCCCCCGCTCCATTCCTATAAAATGAGAACAGAGCGGGGGCTGACACTGATATTGATTGCGCAAAGAAATACTCCAAAAGCCGCTCAGACCAAGTAAAAAAGGACGCCAGTCGGCGTCCTTTTTTACTTGGTCTGAGTGACTAGACTCGAACTAGCGGCCTCTACCACCCCAAGGTAGCGCGCTACCACCTGCGCCACACCCAGATTTTATACCGGAACTTTCGTTTCAGCTTGATTATAATACCATAGGCCCGGTAAAAAATCAAGCCCTTTTTGCGGGAAAACCGAAAAAAGTTTTCTCCACTTATTCTTCTGTCACTTTGGCGTTCTCTATCAGCATTCGCATCCGGGGGACACAGCTTTTCCAGTACAGCTTGCTGGTCTCATCCCATTGGTTCCACGCGGCGGGACCCACACAGCTGATGACTTCATTCAAAGTGCGGAAGTCTTCATAAATAGCGCGGGGCAGCAGAAACTTGCCTGCCTCATCGGTGGGGATGCGGTTGATGTGCTCGATGTAGCCCAGACATTCAGTGAACTGCCCAGTAAGATCCTGTAGCAGGGCTGCCCAGCGCATCACCTGGGGGACTTCCAGTGTATTGGTGTACCCGGCGATGCAGGTGGCCTGGTTCTGTGCTACCTTGGCACAGTATTTGCGGAAGGCCGGCAGCAGTTCATCAAATTGAAAATCATTGGTGGTTTTGCCGGTGGGGACCTTTACAATGTATTTTTTACCGTTTATCGTCATGGGAGAACTCCTTTTTAGCGTGTGTGTTTTTTATTATAGCGTTTTGCATTGGGGTTTGCAATCCTTTGACCGTTGAATTATAATAATGAACGGAGTAAAGCAGAGAGGGGGGAGCAGATGCATCCCATCAGACATTTTAGAACCATTACCCATCACCGGCACCTGGTGCGGAAGTACTGCTTCCAGGTGGGACTGTACTGGCGGGGTCTTACCCACGATCTTTCCAAATACTCTCCAACGGAATTCTGGCGTGGTGCGAAGTATTACCAGGGCACCTTCAGCCCTACGCAGCAGGAGCGCCGGGAGAATGGCTATTCGCTGGCGTGGATGCACCACAAGGGCCGCAATCGTCACCATTTTGAGTACTGGACAGATGTGAGCCCGGTAACCCACCAATATGAGCCGCTGGAGATGCCAACTGAATTCTTTGTGGAGATGTGTATGGATCGCATTGCTGCCAGCCGGACCTACCTGGGGGATCAATACCACGATGGCGCTCCGCTGGAATATCTGCAGCGGGCGGGGGATAACCGCTGGATGCACCCGGTGACGGCTCGCAAGCTGCGGTTTATCCTGACAATGCTGCGGGATAAGGGGGAGGAGAAAACCTTTCGGTTCATCCGGGAGGTGGTGCTGCAGGAACTTCCCTTTGCTGAGGATGATATGGAGCAATAAAAGACCGGGATCCTGAACAGAATCCCGGCCATTTTTCTGTTTTATACTCTTGGGGTATCCACGGTAATGACTGCGTAATAATTGCCTTCCAGTGCCGTTACTGCCTGCCGGATGCGTTCTTCCAACTCTTCACTGGTATAGGAAGAATCCAGTGGACGCACCACATCAAAGATGAGGTTGGTGTGGTCGGGGCCGCTGGTGATGCGAAAATCGTGCATTGTCAGCCTTGGGTCAAGCCCGGCCAGCAGCCGGGCCACCATAGTGCGGCATTCCGCTGTCTTTCGGTCACCAACGGCAATGGGATCCATATGGATGCAGACTTCACAGCCCAGTTCGTGCAGAATCTGCCGCTCCACCCGGTCAATGACATCGTGAATAGCGGAGATATCACCGTTTTTATCCACCTCGGCGTGCAGCGAGGCGAACAGCCTGCCGGGGCCGTAATCATGGACGATGAGATCGTGCAGGCCGAGAATTTCCGGCGGGGCCAGCACCCGGCGGCGAATGCCATCCACCAGTTCGGGATCGGGCGCCCGGCCCAGCAGCGGATCAATGGTATCCTTCATGGAATTGTAGCCGGTATACAGGATGAACACGGCAACCAAAATACCAAGCCAACCATCCAACTGGATATTAAAGAAATGTCCGATCAGGGTGCCGAGCAGCACTACGCCGGTGGAGACCATATCGCTGAGGCTATCGGCGGCTGTGGCCATCATGGCGGCGGAATCCAGCTTTTTGCCCAGCTTGCGGTTAAAAAGGTACATCCAGCCCTTGACCAAGATGGAGACCGGCAGGATGATGACCGGCAGCAGAGAAAATTCCACCGGGGCAGGGGAGAGGATCTTCTCGAAGGAGGTTTTACCCAGCTCAAAGCCCATCAGCAGGATGACTACCGAAACGGCCAGCCCGGAGAGGTACTCTACCCGGCCGTGGCCGAAGGGGTGGTGCCGGTCGGGCTTTTGCCCCGCCAGCCGGAAACCGATGAGCGTGACCACAGAGGAGCCGGCATCGGATAAGTTATTGAAAGCATCGGCCGTGATGGCGATGGAACCGGAAACAGTGCCGGCCACCAGCTTGCCCAGGAACAGCAGGATATTCAGGCAGATGCCGGTCAACCCGCTGAGCGTGCCATATTGCTGGCGCACCGTGGGGTCCTGCACATTGTCTTTATCACGGATAAATAGCCGGATGAGAAGTTCTGTCATGGAATACAGCTCCTTTTATCTTGGACGGATGTCAAAGGGTCATTTCGGTCATTATAGCACAGAACAAGCCGATATGCACAAAAATTTATAAATGAGAATAGAAATACCGCCGGGGCTATGCTATAATAAACCGTAAAAGTAAAAACTATCAGTGTAAAGGAAGTGGGTACCATGGAAATTCTGCGGTTTCCCGGTTTGGGGTGGGAACTTCCCATTAGCCGGGTGGCGTTATCCATCGGCAATTTGGATATTTACTGGTACGGTGTGATCATCGCGGTGGGCTTTGGCCTGGGGCTATGGGTCTATCTTTCTCATAACCGCACCTGCGGCATCCACCCGGATGAAGGACTGGATATCATTCTGTGGGCCATGGTCGGCGCCATTGTGGGCGCGCGGGCCTATTATGTGGCATTCCAGTGGGATAATTATAAAGATAATCTAAAGGAAATATTCAACCTGCGTGGTGGCGGACTGGCCATCTATGGCGGCATTATTGGAGCGCTTATTGTGGCGTTTATCGTCTGCCGCATCAAAAAGCTTCCCATGCTGCCGGTAGCGGATGCGGCTTTCCCCGGCGTTATGTTGGGACAAGCGATTGGCCGCTGGGGCAATTTCTTCAATATGGAGGCCTTTGGCACCAATACCACCCTCCCCTGGGGTATGACATCAGATACCATCTCCGCCTATCTTTCCCGGCATCAGGCGGCGCTGGCCGCCCAGGGCATTATGGTGGATCCCACCCTGCCGGTACATCCCACCTTCCTATACGAGAGCTTGTGGAACCTTATCGGTGTGGCGATCCTGCTGCTGTGGCTGTTCCCGCGCCGCAGCTACGATGGCCAGATCACACTGGGCTATACCGCGTGGTACGGTCTGGGCCGCTTCTTTGTGGAGGGCCTGCGCACCGATAGTTTGATGTGGGGCAGTGTGCGGGTTTCCCAGGCGCTGGGCGGCGTGCTGTTTATCGTTGCCGCCGGGTTGATGCTCTTTATCTTCCTGCGGGGTCGTAAACCCATGACGCTGGAGTATATCGAGGGCCAGAAAAAGCCGCGCTTTACCCTGGGTCGCTATGTGGATACCAAGGAAAGCCGGGCGCGTATAGCCGCCCTGGATGCCAAGCTGGCCGAAAAGAAGAACGGAAAGGAACCGACCCAACCGGAACAGAAAGAGGAACCCCATGAGCGCGAAGATCATTGATGGAAAAGCGGTGGCGGCCCAGTGCCGCGCCGAATTGAAAATCCAGGTAGAGGCTCTGAAAGCGGAGGGCATCACCCCCGGCCTGGCTGTGGTACTGGTGGGAGAGGACCCCGCTTCCCAGGTGTATGTGCGGAATAAGCACAAGGCCTGTGAGGAGCTTGGTATTCACTCCGAGCAGTACACCCTGCCGGAAAATACCGGCCGGGAGGAACTGCTTGCCCTCATTGCCGAACTGAATGGCCGGAAAGAGATCGATGGCATTTTGGTGCAGCTGCCGTTGCCCGCTCATCTGGATCAAAAGGAGATCCTATCCGCGATCGACCCCGAAAAGGATGTGGACGCTTTCCATCCGCAGAATGTGGGTCGTATTGTCATTGGGGATTACTTTTTTGCCCCCTGTACGCCCAGCGGTATTCTCACCCTCATCGATAGCACCGGTGTAGACATGGCCGGCAAGGAGTGTGTCATCATTGGACGCAGCAATATTGTAGGAAAACCCATGGCACTTTTGGCACTGCACCGCAATGCTACCGTTACCATTTGCCACAGCAGGACCAAGAATCTGCCGGAGGTGACCCGCCGGGCGGATATTCTTATCTCCGCCGTAGGAAAGGCGGGCTTTGTCACCGGAGAGATGGTTAAACCCGGTGCGGTAGTCATTGATGTAGGAATGAATCGCAATGCAGCAGGGAAACTTTGCGGCGATGTGGACTTTGAGAGCGTTTCCCCGGTGGCAGGGTGGCTCACGCCGGTCCCCGGTGGGGTAGGCCCCATGACTATTACCATGCTGCTGCGATCCACCGTACTGGCCGCCGAAAAGCACCATAAAAAGCCGTAAAAATCCGCCCAAAAGCACTTTACAGCAGCCATATTATATGCTATAATTCCATATTGATATGACCGGATCCCGGTATTTGGGAGTGTTCCCCCGTGGGAACTTCACCGATCCCGATACTTAGATCTTGGCGTAAATAATTTATGAGGTGAAATAACATGATTCTCAAGGAAGAAAAGAACAAGATTATTACCGAGTACGCGACCCACGAGGGCGACACCGGTTCCCCCGAAGTTCAGATCGCTGTTCTCACCAACCGCATCAACAGCCTGACCAAGCACATGCAGCAGAACCCCAAGGACTTCCATTCCAACCGTGGTCTGCTCAAGATGGTCGGTCACCGCAGAAACCTGCTGAACTACCTCAAGAAGAAGGATATCGAGCGTTACCGCGCGATCATTGCCAAGCTGGGTCTGCGTAAGTAAGCAAAACTGCCGGAGGGCAGGCGGGGATTCCGTCTGCCCTCTTAGCCGGTTTTTAGCCCATTTTTCACAGGTAAGCAGGGCGGCTTTTGCCCTCGTGTTTAGCAGTGAATCGTTCCCCCGGAAGGCAAAATCTTCCCCGGAGGAAGGCTTTATTGCTAAAACGAAAGCGGAGCCGTCAGACCAAAAGACACAAAGTAAGGAGAAAAAAGATGTTTGAAAACTTCCGCGTATTTGAAACCGAATTTGCCGGACGCAAGATGACCTTTGAAACTGGCAAGATGTGCTGCCAGGCTGGCGGCTCTGTGCTGGTCCGCTATGGCGAGACCACCGTATTGGTCAATGCCACCGCTTCCGCAAAGCCCCGTGACGGCATCGATTTCCTGCCGCTTTCCGTCGATTTTGAAGAGAAGCTGTATGCCGTGGGCAAGATCCCCGGCTCCTTCCTGAAGCGGGAAGGCCGCCCCAGCGATAAGGCCGTGCTTTCCAGCCGCGTGGTAGATCGTCCCATCCGTCCGCTGTTCCCCAAGGATATGCGCAATGATGTTTCCGTTGTGATGACCGTTCTTTCCGTTGATCCCGACTGTGTGCCGGAGATTGCCGGTATGATCGGCGCTTCCATGGCGCTGTCCATCTCCGATATTCCTTGGAATGGGCCCATCGCCGGCATCAATGTCGGCTTGGTAGATGGCGAGATTATCCTCACCCCCAATGCCGAGCAGCGCCAGAAGAGCGATCTTCAGCTCACCGTGGCCGGCACCGCCGAAAAGGTTTGTATGATCGAGGCCGGCGCCAATGAGGTGGATGACGATACCATGCTGGAAGCCATCATGAAGGGCTTTGCCGAGGTGCAGAAGATGGTTGCCTTCATCAAGGAAGTCCAGGCCGAGATTGGCAAGCCCAAGTTCACCTTTGAATCCCAGGAGATCGATCACGATCTCTTCGAAGCCATCAAGGATGAATTCATCGAGGATGTCCGTGCTGCCATGGATACCGATGATAAGAACATCCGTGATGAGCGTATGCGCCCCATCTATGACCGCCTGCATGCCGAGTATGATGAGAAATACCCTGAGCAGGGCGCTATGCTGGATGAGTGCATCTACAAGCTGCAAAAGTTTGTGGTGCGCCGCTGGCTGCTGGATGACGGCAAGCGTGTAGACGGCCGCGGCATGGATGAGATCCGTCCGCTGGATGCCGAAGTCGGCATCATTCCCCGCGTTCATGGCTCTGGCATGTTCACCCGCGGCCAGACCCAGGTGCTGACCATCGCCACCCTGGGTACCATCCGTGAGGCTCAGATCCTTGATGGCATCGATGAGCAGACCACCAAGCGCTATATCCATCAGTACAATATGCCCTCTTATTCCGTCGGTGAGACCCGTCCCAGCCGCGGCCCCGGCCGTCGCGAGATCGGTCACGGTGCCCTAGCCGAGCGTGCCCTGGAGCCCGTGATTCCCAGCGTGGAGGAGTTCCCCTACACCCTGCGCCTCGTTTCCGAGGTTCTCTCCTCCAACGGTTCCACCTCTCAGGGCTCTATCTGTGGTTCCACTTTGGCTCTTATGGATGCCGGTGTCCCCATCAAGGCTCCCGTTGCCGGTATCTCCTGCGGCCTTATTACCGAGGGCGACCGCTGGATGACCATGGTGGATATTCAGGGCGTCGAAGATTTCTTCGGCGATATGGACTTTAAGGTAGGCGGCACCAAGAAGGGCATCACCGCCATCCAGATGGACCTCAAGATCGACGGCTTGACTCCCGAGATCATTAAAGAGGCCTTTGCTAAGACCCACAAGGCCCGCAACTATATCCTCGATGAAGTCATGCTCAAGGCTATCCCCGCCCCGCGGCCCGAGCTTTCCAAGTATGCACCCAAGATGCTCAGCATGACCATCGATCCCGATAAGATCCGCGAGGTCATCGGTTCCGGCGGCAAGACCATCCAGAAGATCTGCGCCGAGTGCAATGTCAAGATCGACATTGAGGATGACGGCCATGTATTTGTTTCCGCCATTGATATCGATGACTGCCGCACCGCTATCAATATCATCGAGACCATTGTCAATGATCCCGAGGTCGGTGCTATCTATAAGGGCGTTGTTACCCGTCTGATGAACTTCGGCGCCTTTGTTGAGATCGCACCCGGCAAGGAAGGCCTTGTCCACATCTCCAAGCTGGATACGAAGCGCGTGGAAAAGGTGGAGGATGTGGTATCCGTCGGCGATGAGATCCTCGTTATGGTTACCGAGATCGACCAGCAGGGCCGTATCAATCTTTCCCGCAAGGATGCCATCGCCAAGATGGAAGCCAAGAAGGAAGGCAAGGAATAATCACCTTAGCGTAAGCCAGCGGGGCAGGGGAGAGTCAATTACCCGTGCCCCGCCTTTTATCACCAAGCTGTGAATAAAGCCTGAACATTTTATCCATGGTCTTGCCGCATTATCCTCTTTTTGCTACAATATAAAATAACACCGTCTCCTGTGATGGTGCTATCAACATTTTTACTCAAACAAGGAGTGTGTATTTTTTTGGACGACATAGGCAGTACAACCTACCTACTTATTCTGGTTCTGTTAATGCTATCCGCTTTCTTTTCCGCATCCGAGACCGCGTTTTCCGCGGCCAATATGATCCGTCTGCGCACCATGGCCGAGGACGGCAATAAGCGTGCCGCACAGGCGGTAAAGGTGGCCGCGCAATACGATAAGCTGATTGCGACCATCCTTATCGGCAATAACCTTGTTAATATCGCCATTTCCTCATTGGTCACAGTGATCGCCACTGCGTATTTCAAAAATTATGCGGTTGCGATTGCCACCGGTATTTCCACCCTTGTCGTCCTCACCTTCGGCGAAATTATCCCCAAGAGCTTTGCCAAGATGAACGCCGAGAGCATTTCGATGGCGTTTGCCGGGGTGCTGCGGATCCTCATGACCGTCTTTACCCCCCTCAGCTGGCTGTTCCTGCGACTGATGCAGCCCTTTAAGAAGAAGGACGATGGCGAAGAGCAGCCCACCATCACTGAGCAGGAACTGATGTATATGCTTGATACCATCGAAGAGGAGGGCGTGCTGGAGGAGCAGGAAAAAGAGCTGGTACAGTCCGCTCTGGAGTTCAATGATACCACCGTGGAGGATATCCTTACCCCTCGCGTCAATATGGTCGCCATCGATGAGGAATCCACCCCGCAGGAGGTACTGCAGATCATCACCGAGGAAGGATTTTCCCGCATTCCCGTTTACAGCGAGACAGTGGATCACATCATCGGTGTAGTGCATACCCGTGATATTCTGCAAGCTGCCCTGCTGAATAAGAACTTCGATATCAAAAAACTGATGACCGAGCCGATGTATGTGCATCGCAGCATGAAAATTGCCCGTCTGCTCTCGGAATTCCAGCGTAAAAAGGTGCATATCGCCATCGTTATGGATGACTACGGCGGTACGCTGGGCATCGTCACCATGGAGGATGTCCTGGAGGAGCTGGTCGGTGAGATTTATGATGAGCGTGACGAGGTCGTCACTGAGTTCACCGAGGTGACCCCCGATACCTACGAGATCAGCGGTGATATGCCGGTGGATGACTTCTTGGATGAAATCGACTACCATCCCGCCGATATTGAGGAAGACGACTACGATACCATGAATGGTCTGGCGCTTTCGGTGTTGGAGCACATCCCTGCTGTCGGTGAGACCTTCCAGCTTGGCCGGCTTACCTTTACTGTGTTGGAAATGGAAGAACAGAAGATCGAAAAAATGCGTGTCATCCTTGCCCCGGATTCTGAAAAGGAAGCCGAAAAGGAAAAAGAGAAGGATTGATGCAACGCCCCTTGTAAGGAAAGGAACCTGTTATGAGTACAGAGAAAACGAATGCCCGTAACCGTCACGCGGCGCCGATTGGCCTCGTTTTTATCGTGCTGTGCGTTATTGGGCTATGCACCGTGTTTAATTGGTGCTATGGCCTTACCCGCAACCTGGCGGATAACACCGCCCAAAAAACCAAGTACGAGCAGATGCTGCTGCCAGTGGTCATGTTCGACCCGCCCGATTTTACTGACCCCGCTACCTGCGATAATGAATTTTTGCTGCAAAGTAGTTTGTGGGCCTGTATGCTGGGCGAACGCCGCGGCAGCTACGAATTTGATGAGTACGGCCGCATGGTCATCCCGGCGGCGGATGTGGATGCTCAGGCTGTTAGTCTGTTTGGTCCGAATATCAAGCTGGAGCATATGACCATCGGTGATATGGAAAATGCCTATCAGTACGATAGCGATATTGCTTCCTATCATGTGCCCATCATCGCCATGACCGGCTTTGCCACCCCAAGCGTGGAAAAAATTGTAATGAAGCAGGACAGCTGCCAGCTTACCGTAGGTTATGTGCCACCCACTACAGTGCTCAGTATCAATTATGATAGCAAGGGTAACCTGGAGGAGACTCCCTCCAAATACATGCTGTATGAGCTGCGGAAAAACGGCAAGGATTTTTATCTTTACTCCGTCACCACCATCATGAATGATAGTGTTTCCGGCACCGAGTTTAATACCGGTACCGTCGGCCGGGTAGATACGCTCACCCCCTCCGATAGTCAGGGGAGCGGTAATACCCAGGCCCCGTAAGCCAATTCACTTATAACCCCCGATCCGCTGTGGTCGGGGGTTTTTCTGTCATAACTGTTGTGTTTTGGCACAAATTGCGCTATAATATTAGCGTTCTTTTTGATTCTGACGGAGAAAAAGAGGGGGTAGGCGTATGACCGTGGCGAAAAAGATTATTTCCACGCTGTTGGTAGCTGCGGTAGCTGTTGGCATTGGACTGGTGCTGGCGCTGCTTCTCCCTCAGGGGGAATATCCCCCGCCGGAACCCACCCACACTGAAATGGCGGATACTACCATCCATACTGGCCGTCTGCCGGGCTACGAAAATGCCCCACAGAACACCACTCCGGAATACTTTTGGTATCTCTTTAATGGCAGCTTGGCTATGGGGAAGGATGGCAGCCTGCCGCTGCTGCTGGAAAACACCCCAGGCAATGAATGTGTGATGCGGGTGCGCTACACTCTGGCCGATGGCACCGTGCTGCTCACTACTCCGATTATTAGGGCGGAGGAATACCTGCTGTATGCCTATCCGGATTCCTTGCCAGAAGCGGGCAGCTATCCTGTTACCGTCAGCATTTTGGTGTTCCACGCCCAGCAGGATCCCGCCACCGATGAACCCTTTGCTACCTACACCGAACAGGCCACCCTTACTGTTCCACAGGGTGCTGCGCTGTCGGTCAAGACCACATAAATCAGAGGAAGAAAGGATGTTTTACTATTATGAGCGATTATATCACCCGTGAACGCAACCTGACCCTGCTTACCGACTATTATGAGTATACCATGATTTTCGTATAAAGACATGTAAACCCGCTTGATCAAGCCATTTTTAGCTGATTGAAAACGCCTTTTGACACCAGTTTGACAACTTTTTAGATATCCATAACTGAGCCCCAATATAAAAGATTTAAACCCTTATATAGCCTCACAAGATTATTGCGAGATTATATAAGGGCTTACATACTGAGAAAAAATTCCCCCGCCGATGAGGCGGGGTAAGATCATTCGTAGTTCATGGCAGCTTTTTCAAGTGCTTCAAAATCCAAACACCTTTTTGCCAAAATACTATCGGGGAAAGATTTCTTTATTCCATAAACTTTTTTCGATTTATTCTCTATATCTATTTTGTTAATTTCTCGTAGTTCTCTTTTTAGAAGAGCTATATATTTATTCTTTTCGTCCAAGGATTGAAAATGACGCAGATTGGAAATACTGTCATATTCAAGTTTGTTTAAAGTATGTTTCGGAACGGGGAACATATAATTAAGGTTTACGACTGCAAGAAGACTGGTTTCGTCATATAGTTTTATAAAGTCAACGGCATTATTCATAGTATGGTGCCGTTCTTTGGGGTGTGAGACTTGAGTTATGTAAACCAAAAGTACAGTTTACAAGGGACTACACAGGGTAGGTATCTGACGGGAGGGGTTCCGCCCGTCAGATTTTCCATGTGATGTTCAAGCTGTCGCTTGTGGCGGCTATGGTGGTAATCATCAAATCCACCACACGCCGCTTGTCATCAAAGGATACATCCTCCCAAGTGTCGAGGTAGCCGGAAATCTGGCTGACCTGTTCCGGGCTGATGGCCTCCACCGTCAACTCCGCTATCCTCGCCAGAAGTTCCTGCTTGCGTCCGTCCAGTTCCGCTATCTTCACATTCACATAGGAGAGCAGCACATTGTTTGCGCCCGTCAGACTGTCCACCAGTTTTTCAATCTCGCTGTCCACATGGGCAAGCTCCACTTGCAGGGCGGCGATTTTCGGGTTTGCCTTTGCCGCTTTTTTTCTGCCCGTCAGCGTTTTGTAGCTTGCCAGCTTCTTCACCATCTGCTGATAAACAACCGCTTCCAGCTCCGAAGTGATGATTTTCCCGCACCCGGCACAGCTTTTATTGTCCAGCCGCTTTGTGCAGCGGAGATATTGCTTTCCCACAGGATTGTTAATGCTCATAAGGGCATACCCGCAGTTTCCGCACTTGATTTTTCCCGCCAGCCATGTATGGGTGGCTTTTCGGGCAGACTGGATTTTCATGTTGTTCATCAGCTTCTTGCGGCAGGTCAGCCAGATGTCGGAGGGAACAATGCCCTCATGGGGAGCCAGTACCAGCATTTGGTCTTTCAAGTCGTTCTTTTTGCTGGGCTTCACATCTCGCCCTTGATACAGATAGCAGCCGTTCATGCCAGTAAAATCGGCAGCGTCATTGACAATGACCGTCCCTTGACTTTTGAAAAACTCGTACACATCAAGGTCTGCCTGCACATAGACAGGATTGCGTAACATCTGCGCCAGCGTGGGGCGTATTAGTTCCTTGCCGTTGAATAAAATTCCCTGTTCGGCAAAGTACCGGGTAATATCCCCGTAGGAGGTTGTGGGCTGGGCGTACATCTCGAACATCAGCCGGATATTTGCCGCTTCGTCTGGGTTTACCACCAGCTTCTTTGTGTTGATACCGTCCATCTTAATCGGCTCTGTATGGAAGCCGTAAGGGGCTTTCCCACCCATCTTGAAACCTCGCTGGCTGCGGGAATAGTAAGCGTCTGTCACCCGCTTCTGTATCGTTTCCCGTTCAAGCTGGGCGAACACGATACAGATATTCAGCATAGCTCTCCCCATCGGGGTGGAGGTATCAAACTTTTCCGTAGAGGACACAAACTCCACATTGTACTGCTGGAACAGCTCCATCATGTTGGCAAAGTCCAGAATGGAACGGCTGATACGGTCGAGCTTGTAAACCACGACTTTTGCAATCAAGCCCCGCTTAATGTCCCGCACCAGTTCTTGAAACTTCGGACGGTCTGTGTTCTTGCCGCTGTACCCTTTGTCTGTGTATTCCTTGCAGTTACCGCCTTTCAACTCGTATTTGCAAAATTCAATCTGGCTTTCAATGGAAATGCTGTCCTTTTTGTCTACCGATTGTCTTGCATAGATTGCGTCTATTCGATTGTTCATATTGTCGCTCCTTTTCTTAAAAAAGAAACGGAGCTGCTGACAGTTTCATTATACCGCCAGCAGCTCCGCAAATCAACGATGGCTTTGGAAAACCTTATGCCCCGGCTTCCTCACTCTGCCGTTTGTCGGCATACTTGCGGAACACCTCATAAAGCTGCTGTTCCAGCTCCCGGCGTTTTGCCGATTCCTGCTCCGGCGTGAACACCGGGGAGAGGTTTTCCAGCGGGATTTCCCTGCCCTGAAAAGTCACGACTTCGGTTTCCTTTTTGTATCTGATAGTGGTACTTATAAAATCACCTGTCCTTTCCATGCTGCCGCTGCTGCCGTTTCAGTTCCGCCAGTATATCCGGCGGGATACGGTCAACCAGCCGCTGTAAATTGTCCAGTTCGCTTTTCAGCTTTGCCCGTTCCATACGGTCTTTGATTTTGCCGCTCTCGCTGGCTCTGGCTCGTGCTTGCAGCTTTTCATTTTCCGCCAGCAGGTCTTTAATCGTGACCTTGTACTTTTTCAGCTGCCCGGAGAAATTCTCCATCTGCGGGAACCACTTTTTCAGCATGGAGAGGGCTTCCTCTTTCTTCTTTCCAGCATTGAACGGGGTAATACCGTCCAGCGTGGCTTCAATAGCTCTTGCCTGTTTGGAAAGATTGACCGCCTGCTTGAACAGACGGGTAGGGATATGCTTCCTGCCTGTCTTGCTGGCACTTTCCCCACGCTCCAAGTCGGGATATTTCTCCACCATATAAGCGTGAAAATCGTCCTGCCATTTTGAGAGATTGGCTCTGTTGCCGATAATCTCCTTTGCACACAGGCGGTTGTCCTTTGTCAGCGGAACAAAGGTCAAATGTAGGTGGGGCGTTTTCTCGTCCATGTGTACCACCGCCGACACGATATTTTCCCGCCCCACCCGGCCAATGAGGAAATCCGCCGCCCTCTGGAAAAAGGCTTGTATCTCTTTCGGGGACTTCTTCTTGAAAAACTCCGGGCTGGCGGTAATCAGCGTATCGACAAACCGGGTGCTGTCCTTACGGGTGCGGCAGCCAGCCTGTTCAATGCGGTTCTGGATAAAGTGGTAGTACCTGCTCTCCGGCTTGACGATATGGAAGTTGTATTTGCTCCGGCTGGTGTCAATGTCGGGATTGCTGGCGTACTGTTCCTTTTGCCGTTCGTGATGGGCTTCCAGCGGTCTTGCCGGATTGCCCTTGTGTTTTTCAAATCGCAAAATTGCGTGTTGTGCCATAAACTCCTTTCCCCGTTCCTTTCCCTTCCGGGACTTTTCCACAGGAAAATCCCGCAGAAAATATCTCGGATAGGAAGGGAATGGATAGAATATAAATCAATATTTTTATCTCTGTATTTCTATATACCGTCCGGTTTTCGTACTTCAAGAGGATTGATTATCGTACTCTATGAGTGCGGTTTTCAGTCCTCCGGCGTACCAGAACGAGATTTCTTGAAGTCGGTGTTTGAAACCGCTTCATAGGATTTTGGGTAAATGCGGTTGGGTTTTCCACAGCCCTGCTTCTGGATTTCCACCAGTCCGGCGTATTGCAGCTCCCGCAGGGTGTTGACCGCTTTCTGCCGTCCGCAGTGGAGTAGCTCTACCACCTCGTTGATGGGATAGTAGAGGTAAATGCGCCCGTATTCATCTGCCCAGCCGTTTTTCCGGGACAGGTCTGTTCGGCGCAGGATAAAGGCATACAGTACCTTTGCTTCGTTGGACAGGGGTTTGAATGTGGGGGCTTCAAAGAGAAAATTCGGGAGCCGGGTGAAGCTGACCGATTTCTCCGGTTGATGAATATAAATCGTGTTTGTCATAGTGTGTTTTGTGGACAGTTAGAAGCCCGTTTTCCGGGGCGGGCGATACTTTATACCACCTGCCCCGTTTTGGGGCTTGCAAAGCCTGATAAATCAAGGCTTTTTTCACTCCTAACTGTCCACAGCAGACCTCCTTTTCCGTTCACTTTCTGTTTTCTGCCGCCTGTGAACTCTGGCGGCACAGCCGGGGCAGTATTTTGCCCGGTTGGATTTGGGGACGAACACTCTGCCGCAGACCGCACAGCGTTTCAAGTCCTTATCCCGGAAAATCTCCGCTTCCAGCGTCCCGTCCAGCGGCAAGACCGCCCAGCGGAACCACTTACAGCAGACCGAGAAAGAAACCGTCTGCGGACAGGTGCAGGTGTCCCCATCGTCAAGGGGCATACAGTTCCCGTCCTCATAACAGCAGCACTCCCGGCGGATCAGGGCGTTTGCCTGTTTCCGCTGCGCTGGGGTCATGCGGTAAAGGGAACCGTCTTGCTTGCGCTCTATGGGCGGCAGTCGTTTATATGGGTTCTCTCTCATGTGTTTCCTCCATTTTGCTTTCCGTTGCCGCTCTCTCCGAAAAGGCTTCCTGCCCCATTCCTGCGGCGTGTTCCGGCGTTGGCACGCTCCCCACAGCTTCGGGACAAGTTGTCCCGAAGTGACCTCTGGACAAAGTGTCCAGAAGTTGGCTCCTTGCGGTGCTTCCCCTGCCGGGGTATTCCTTTTCGGACGGTCATTTGGTTTTCAAGGTGCAGCTCATCGATGAACTACCCTAAGTCTACACCTAAATGACCGCCCGTCCCGTATATCCGAAAGGTAGGAAATCCGCCAAAAAAACTGCCTATTTCCACGCTCTCGGAATTGTGGTAAAATGATAAGTACAAAGAGACAAATCGAAATCTATGAAAATAGTACAGCGAGAAGGAGTATGCGAATGCAGGATACAATCATTCAATTAAAAGCTCTTGGGCAAATGCCTGACTCATTAACAGGTAATCCAGCAGGAGAGCTTGTCAGCAAGTATGACGAACTACTTATAAAAGTGAAAACACCGCTTACAGAGGAAGAAGTTGAGGCATTAATTGGTATTTTTCCCGAAAGTACGATGTATGAAGTTGAATGGACATTGTTACATTTAGTTGAAACATATATGAAACCAGAATTGCTTTCAAAATACAGAAATTTAATTTCAAAATGCCCCAGTGAAGAGTGGAGAGACACTATGAAAGTACGCTTGGATAATTGGGAAAAGAAAAGTGGTAGACATATTTAATACGACACCTTCCCATTTATCGGGCAGACAGGGAGGGAGAGCATGGAATTATCCATACAAGAACGATTGAAAGACCTGCGTGTGGAACGAGGGCTGACGCTGGAACAGCTTGCGGAGGAAACTCATCTTTCCAAATCTGCTTTAGGCAGTTATGAGGGAGACAATCTCAAAGACATCAGCCACCATGCCCTTATCCAGCTGGCAAAGGTTTATGAAGTGACCGTTGATTACCTGCTGGGATGCTCTAAAACAAAAAATCACCCAAACGCCGAGCTTGCAGACCTGCGTTTGAGTGATGATATGATTGAACTATTGAAAAGTGGGCGGGTGGATAATTCCCTCTTGTGTGAGCTGGCGGTACACCCGGATTTCCCCCGGCTCATGGCTGACCTTGAAATCTATGTAAACGGTATCGCTGGCAAACAGGTGCAGAGTGCAAACGCCATTGTAGACGCTGTGAGTACAACCATTATGAAGCAGCACAATCCCGGCTTGACCGACCCGCAGTTAAGACAGCTTATCGCCGCCCATATTGATGATGATAGTTTTTGCCGCTATGTGATACAGCAGGACATAAACAAGATAGCTCTTGACCTGCGGGAAGCACATAAGGAAGATTTTTTCAGTGTCCCGGAGGATAACCCACTGGAAGATTTTTTGCAGACCGCCGAGGAAACCGCCAAAGAGGGCAGCGACCCGGAGCAAGCATCGCTGGCGTTTATCTGTAAGCGGCTCAAGCTGAATTTGAAAAAGCTGTCCGAGGAAGAAAAGAAGTGGCTGAAAAAGATTGCACAGAAGTCGGACTTGCTGAAAAATCCAAACCCGCAGCGGGGGAGAAAATAGAGAACGAGAAATTGGAGGGAGTAAAGGTGCAGGAGGCAATTATAAAATTGAAACTTCTCGGTCAAATGCCAGACGCAGTGAAAGATGACCCTACAGAAGAAACCATCAACATGTATGACGAATTGCTCTCCAATGTAAAAACGCCATTGACAAGAGAAGAAGTAGGCGTATTGATTGACATTTTCCCCGAAGGTGGAATGTATGGAGTAGAGTGGGATTTGCTAAAATTGGTAGAGTCTTATTTGATAGAAGCACCATCAAGTGAAGAGTATCGAAAATTGATTACTGCTTGTCCAAGTGAAGAATGGCGAGAAACTATGCAAGCCCGTTTAGATAATTGGGAAAACAACAAACAATAACTTGTTGGGGAGATAGCAAAGCCAGTCGAGCCAGTCAACGGTCAAGATGAACGGCGCATTTTATGCGCCGCCGTTGACAGTCCCGCCTGTCTTTGCTGATAAGCAATCAAGGCGGGAAAGCCCTAAAATGGCTTCCCGCCCATTTCAATTTTGAGAGAAAAATCCGTCTGCTTTTTCGTAAGTGTGGCTATCCGTCTGGGACACTTTGTCCCATAGTTCGGCGTAGGACGAGGGACGGGGGCATTCATATACGCCCTGTCTGCTGATGAAACCAGTCCTGCGCTTGCGGCTCCACACCACGCAATCACAGCCCTGTTTTCCTGCCGTAAAAATGCCCTTGCCCTCCCCGGCGGCAACCGCATTTTCGCAGCAACGCCGACAGAGCGTATAACACACTACACTTTGCGAGCAAAGTCGTGTGCCAAGGGGCAAGCCCCTTTGGAAACCCCAGACAACAAAACAGGCTGAATATCCCGCACTTTCCCGGTGCTTGATATTCAGCCTTTATTTGTTGTCAGCAGCCCCCGTTTCGTGGTCTGCGTGTAGTTCCTTGTAAACTGACCTAATCCCCAATCTCAAACAACTCCCCCAAAAATGGCTTAAATTTGTTTTCACCATAGTCAGAGTACGGAATCTTTGGCTCAATATCTCGAAGATAATTAAGATATTTTTCGTCAACAACTACCCAATTTTGCATTGCAATCTCCTAAAAATAATGGTCACATCATCTAGAAGTGACCATTAAAGCGATTTTGGTAGGCTTCGCAACCTCTATTAAAGCGATTTTGGTAGGCTTCGCAACCTCTATTAAAGCGATTTTGGTAGGCTTCGCAACCTCTATTATTATTGTATGCTCAGTCAATAATAATGTCAATAAAAATTTGATAAAAATATTTGGAAATTTTTCATGAACAAAGTGAACCGTCTGTTGCAGAGACGGTTCACTTAAGTTGAGAGATTAACTCTCTAACAAGGAATATTGTATCTGTGGCAACCGTCTCGGTTTCCACGCTTTAATTGTAGCAGATATTAAACTCTAATGCAATAGATAAGGTAAACTTTTTGAACAACAGCTGTCACATTTTACCCTGTGACAGCTGTTTTCATAGATGATCTGCGCTTGAAGTGGCAGGGCACTTAATAGGGAACTTGTTTATAGCATATAGGATAAGCAAGTTCCCTAATTTTAAATATCTTCGGTTTCAACATGGTGATGCTTAAGTATCAGCCTATCCGGAATAGGCTGATACTCTTTTGAGCTATCTACATACGACCATGGGGAACCCTCTCTGTGAGTTATAGAAACGAGCTGCCAAGGAGCATAGTTGCCATATCTGTTAATGGTTTGCTCAATCGACCGCAGTTTCTCTAATCCATCAACTGCGAAAAGTATTCTGCTTTTCGATGGCATCTCTTCGGCTGTGCTGGTAACTGGTCTGTCTGTTTCAATCGTTGGAGGATCTATGCGCTTGCTTCCGCTTCGTTTATAGGCTTCATATACGCTATCTACTATTGGGCCATGCTCAAAAGCGTAAATTTGATCTTCAAACAACCGTTTCCCAGTTTCACATAGATAATCAGCGTATGAAAAATAGACCAGCTTTTCCAAGGACAAGTGAGTGCATTTAATCCTTGAGAGAATGTATACTGCAACATCAAGTCCTGTCAGAGTACGACTTTTTTTGATTGTCTCAGCAAAAGCAGACACAGTTGGAATACGTTTAACATCCTCAAAGAAAGGGTCATATCGCTGAACAGAACTCCAGTCTTTAGAGCTAGTGCAAATAAGGTGTGTAGAAAGAGGGACATCTTTCCCGCAGGTTTCTTTAATCTCTTTTAAGATACCAGCGATTGATTCTTTATTAAGCTTACTTTCCTCTACAATATCCAGCGCGATGCGAGTTCCTTCAGTATAAGAACTGCTCATTATAATGTAATGCCTAATCATCCAATGTTCCTCCTTTCTTATTCTTCTTCTCCCATGCAGTATATTCTTGTTTATATTTCTTGTGAGATATTAAGTTGCTTTCCGAGTCACACTCGTTCCAAATCTGTAACTCCCAAGGAAAAGAATAATTGTCTTTTTTAAAGTAAAGATGAATCGCCCTGTAGTCTTGTTTCGACGAGTCAAGAATACGGTATTTATCGCCATAGGTCTCTCTTATGAAGCTAAAAATGTCATCAAAATCCATCGGTGGCTTTAAGAAGATTCTTACTCCAAACAAATCATTGATGCATCTGTTTATTTGCACTTTCCCAAATTCGTGGGCTTCTGTTTTGTAGTTTTGGATTTTAAACTCTATTGAATTCTGGGTTTTGACTCTTGTGGTAACTTCACACGAACAAACAAGCGCCAACTGCAACGCAATGTCCTTGCATTGATCATTCAGCATTCCAGCATATTCAATAACAGAATTATAAATTGGACTATCAACACTAATGCAAGAGACCATAGTTCTTTTGAGATTTACTGGAGCACCTCCAGTTTGGCGCTTCCATTCATCAGTCACCGAAACATATGAATCATCAATATGGTCAATAAGGACTTTAAGCGCTCCAAGACAATTTTCCATATATGCACCTCTTGCCGATTATACCGCATCCACAAAGATAAGTCAAATTACTATATCACGCAACAGAACCGTTCTTTACACGCTTAACAGTAGCCTCGATAAGAGCAGTAATATTATCCCTCCAGGTCGCCAAAGGCTTCAGACAGATACTCCTTTGCATCCTCAGAGAGGATATCAGTCACAGCGTGCAAAGTCTTCTCAAAGGCGGCTTTTTGCGCCTCTGGAGTGAATTCGCCGCTAGCCTTAATCGCATCAACGAAAGTTTGGTTAGTGGCTTCTACGCAATCTACGACGGTCTCCTTAAGCATGAGGATGTACTTTGCGAGAGTTTCGTTCTTCGTGTTCTTAGCGGCAGCGTCCATCTTTTCTCGTATAACCTTGATAAGGAATACGGTTAGGATGCCCATGAGCGGGACAACAACAGTCTGCATGATTTCTTTTAAAAGAGTAATCCAAGTAGTCTCCATAATAATACCTCCAATTATTTAATCACTTTCATATCTTTGTCTTCCGATGTCGCAAAGCCATCGGTGACAATCTGTACACTTTGATAGTCAGGCGGGGAAACCTTAGTATGAATGAACACGGCAGGGTTAACGGTAGAAGCAGTACCGGTTTTAAGAATGGTACCATTGCGACCGATAGTGGGCGTATAGCACGCATACTGTTCTCTGGCATCGGTATCAATCTCATAATGCAGATGAACTCCGGTGCTCAAAACGCCAGTCTTGCCCATTACGCCAATCTTTGTATCTTTGGTAACAGCCTGTCCCTCTTTAACCGCAATCGACGCCAAATGGAAATAGCGAATGATTACATCCTGCGGTTTGCCAGTATTCTCATTCAGGCACTTTTCGTACTTAATGGCAACGATGTTGCCGCAGATAGAATCCATGCCACAGCGAATAACCTTACCGTCACCAGACGCATAAATCGTTCTGTCGCCCTTAATAGAAATCGCATCGTGCCCATAATGGGTGCAACGGAATACATAACGGTACTTTGTGTTCATATAGCCAGATGTGATTTTCATGTTGTTAATAGGTTGGATAAGAGTCTGATACGAAGAAGAGCTGCCGCAGGGCAGCTCTTTCTTAAACTCTTTTTCAAAATATTTGGGGACATCATTTGGCCCGACAAGGGTAGCGAGGGGATGGAGAATTGCCGTCTGTTCGTTACCAACTACAAGCACATCTAACGGATCAAGAAGGGTCTTGTCCGTAGCACCGGACGCAATGAGCAACCGGCTCGCAGACTCCTTAAACCCTACAGTATAGAATGGATACTTTGTATCGGTATCAACTTCCATGTGAATGTGATTGTACCACTTATGATTGCCGCTTACCTTTCCGATAGGAGTGTAAGCAGCCACACGGTCGCCCTTCTTCACATAGAGGGTAATCATGTGGGCATATCTTGCAATCAGATCCATCGTCTTCTTCTTCGACGGCACATAGATATTGACATACTTGATAACAACAATGCCACCAGCGGAACCATTATTCATTTCAACACCAAGGACTTCCCCTGTGGCACCAGCAAGCACATCAAAGTCTGTATCACCAAGGGAGTCAAAATCAACTCCATAGTGATTATAACCGTAATGATCTTTATACTTCTTCGCCTTAAAGCCAGCAGAAATTGTACACTGCTTCATAGGGTAGAACAGAAGCTGTGAGTTCTGTGGCAAAACAAAATTCGACACTTAATCATCTCCTTTTTCTTCTCTCTTGTGTTTTTTCTTTGAATGCTCAAATTTATCAGTTGCTTCCTTTACCGTATCGGCCACCTTAATCAGTGCCAAAGCAAACGCCTCAATCCCGAAATAGGTAAATACATTTTCCGTTAAAGTGGTCGGTTCGCTACAGCCAGTTGAAAACATCAGCACAAGGACAGCAATTGTATAGATGATCACAGTTGAAATGCAGAAAATAACAATTTTCTTTGAGAATTTCATTTAAAATCACGCAACCTTTATTACATAACGAAGCCATCCTTTGCATTCTTCCGAAACGAATTTATCAATACTATATCTGCGATTGCTATAGCAGAACCCTGCATTTAAGAAACGGAATTTGTCAACAGAGTTAGGGTACTTGTAGTAAGCCACCCAATGGTACTAACCGCCGACATTATAAAGAAGAATGCCAACATTTAAATCTGAATAGCCTTTCTTTGTAAGCTTAAACCCCTTAAACGCTTTGTGCTTAATTAAAAATGCGACCATTTGGAATATGTTTGTACCCCACCGCGCTCCCGCAAATAGAGTTTTGTTAAACCAATTGTATACAGAATCAATATCTTGCGGATTCCCACTCGCCTTTAATGCATTAAAGGCTGCGATAAATCCGCAGCCCTTTTCACCTATCGTATATTTACCGTATGGGATGTTCCGCATTTGTTCCTGGTGGCCGAGATAGCCGTCAGTTGTCCATGCTTTCTTTGCGATATCCATATAGACCTCCTTAACCCCATGCGGCACTTATGCCAACCCATTTAGAACCGTCCCAAATCTTTGCAAAATAGCCATTTGCACTATCAATCCACAGCACAGAAGTATCATCAGGGGCAGTAGCCGACACCAAGTGCCCAGAAGAACCACCACCGCCAGAAAGAGTGGCAGTAGGTGTAGTGCCAGTGTTGTTGATAGACAACTGCACAACTGAACCTTTCGCCCAAATGTTTGCTGGGACAGCCTTCCCGTTAATCATCTTAATAGAGATAACACTTCCTTCGGTCACGAGTTTAAGCGAATTCCCTGCAATGCTATTTGCGGGAGCAATAAATCGTATGTCAAAGATGCGTGCGAGCAGAGTGGCAGGCAAGCCACTTGTATCAAGTTCCTTTGATTGCAACCAAAAACAGGGGAGTGTCGCAGGATGTAAATGTTCTGCGACACTCCCCTTAATTCATACGGTATTTAATTTTGAGAAAGACCTACTAAAACCGCTGTTCTCTCCGTTATCAGTGCTTCAAGAAGAACCTTCATTGAGTCTGGTAGATATGAATTATGGCATATAGCCACATACTTATCCTTGAGCTTTACGATTCTGCCAGCCGTCTCAAAAAATCCCGTGCAACTGTTCGGGATTTTTCGTTTTGTGTATATTCGTTATAAAGGAATCTCACCAAATTATCTCTGTACTAATTTTCAAAAGGGTTGACATATCCTTCGAAAAATGTTATTTCTTTCTTATAAATAACCCCCCTATTATATTAGTAACAAGACAATTGGAGGAAAGATATCTTGAAGAGCGTACTGATATTTTCGGATATTACATCATCTAAGGTAAGTCTTAGATACGCAATTGATGATATTCCCTCCGTTATTCTTATTGGAGAGGCAAGAACTACCACATCGGCACTCCAAAAAGCCTATCAGATGGAACCTGATTATATTATTATAGAGCAAAGTTCCCCACTGTTCGATGGAATAGCTTTTGCATCTAGACTTGAAGCGGACAAGATTTGTTCTCGTATAATTCTTCTGTGTAACAAGGAAAGTGTAAATAATCCGGTATACAGTCAAAATATCATAGGTAAATTATCAAATGATGATATCAGCCCCAAAAAACTGAAAAGTATTTTTGATTCTTCGAACAACTGTACGCCAATCTCCCACTGTTCAAGCGCATTAAATCCCACTAATGTTCCATTTGAACATTTTAGTATATTCATCACTGTTCGCAATCCCAATATTGGCAGTTTCACTGAAAATGAGCGTCGTGAATTTGCAGGCTTTTTTATTAATTGCGAACATCGTTTGGATATAAGCCAGCAGAACTTATGTATCGCTTTTGTTAAACACACAGAAAAATTAATGATTAACAATGCTATCGAATGTATTAACAACTTATTTGATGAATACAGTACGCACACTTTTGTTATTCATGGAATATCAAAAGATGCCCCGGTTGTTGAGATTATTAATGCCTATAGTTTCAAAAATGATATAAAATGCTTTTTTGAGTCCGGAAATAATGTGACTGTTCTTCCGCAACTCACTTTACCGAAAATTGTGGATTACGACACATTGAAAAAATACTTGGTTGCTATTGAATTTGCTGTTAACGAAAGGGATATCCAAGATATAAATCAACTGCTATATGAAATTTTCGAGGGAATTGTACGCCCTTCATTAAATTTTGAGGCATATAGTTTTGCGTTGGACAGTCTTAATAAAATTTTCTATTGCAAAAATATAACACTGCCATGTCCGATTATTCTCAAGAAGCTAAATACGGGATCCAATATAGAAAATTCTCTCGATATGGCAATGTCAACAGCTAATTCCTTATTGGAAGCTACAGGGGGACAATATTCATCAAGAATCAGAGATGCTATTCACTTTATGCGAAAAAATCTGGAAAAGGACATTTCAGCAGACTCTATTGCGAAACATATTTATGTGAGTCGTGGTTACCTTTGTCAGTGTTTCAAGTCCGAAGTCGGCTGTACTATGCTTGAGTTTCTTCTTGGAATTAGGCTAAACCGAGCATGTTATTTGTTGCAAATGGGAGCGTTGGTAAAAGATGTAAGTGTATTATGTGGATTTTCGGATTCTAAATACTTCTCTAAACAGTTTAAGAAAACCATTGGCGTTACTCCTACCCAGTATACGGACTCTTTAGTGAGACAGAAGGGACACAGAAGTTATGAAAGCGCTTTGCCATTTCGGGTACCACAAGTATAAAACTATAGATGTTCCGCCTCCAATAATGTTGGATGATGAAGACATTCTTGTTAAAGTAAAATGCTGCACAGACTCCATGTTTTCATTGAATTCGCGGCCTGTAAGCACAAATTCATTTTCCTCTTCTTTCGGAACAAAAATGACTGTTATGGGACTTGAATCCAGCGGCGTTATTGAAAAAATAGGAAAAGGTGCTCTTTCTAGAAATCTCAAAATTGGTGATAGAGTTACAGGTTTTTATCGTGCAAACTGTGGAAAATGCGTAGAATGTATCGAAGGCCGCCCTACTATGTGCACTAATATGTACCATCCTTTTGGTGGGATGGCCGAATATTTTGTTTGGAAAGCGTCTCAAATCTTTCCGATTCCCGACACGGTTGATTTTGATGAAGCATGCTTTGCTGTTGTAGTTGCCAGAATGCTCAGGGCTATCGAAACCGGAAAAATACGAGCAGGAGATTCAGTCGCGGTTATTGGGGCAAATGTAACATCAATGGTTTTAATTCAGCTGTTGAAAATCTCCGGGGCATCGAATATAACCGTTTTTTCTTCAGATAGCGTCAAAAGTAGATATGCAAAACAACTTGGAGCAGATTATGTTTTTAATCCGAGTACGGACCGACTTTCGTCGGTACTCTTATCTCTCCCAGAAAGCAGCCGTGGCTTTCGCGCTATAATAGATACCGAGGGAGATGCTTCGCTTCTGACAAGATTAATGTCTCTTATTACCAATGAGGGAACTCTTGTTATTCCTATTGGATATCCTCCTGATATTTCACTCCCGATATCTTTGGGAGAACTTTACATGAATGAGGTTTCCATTCGTGTTGTTAAAGATGACCCCAGATATATGTCAAGGGCAATATCGATACTTCCTATGCTTCGTTTAAAAGAGTTGATAACTTCAAAATTAACGCTTGATGAGGCCCACTTGCTGTTTACAAACGACTTCTTCAAGGACAACATTCATGGAATGGTGTATATTTAACACATTTTTCGTTGATTTAGTTTTCTTATAAGTTATCAGTGCCAAATTTCACATTTTTTTCTTAATATAGACCACCTTTGATGAATTATTTTCACTTTCATCAAAGGCGGTCTAATTATATACTTAATATGCTGCAGCTGAAATTTGATAATCTAAAAGAAAAGGAGAAAAATATATGTCTTTCATGAACATAACATTTGAAATGATTTACCATGTTGTTTCGGCGTATATGGACGCTATTGGCATTTTACTTGTACCCATCGGAATGGCAATTGTCGGTTTATTTTACCTTATTTACATTTTCGGATGGTTGAACATTGGCAACTTTAGAAAAATTAAAAGTTCTAATGAACAGAATGAACTTTCCGGAAAAAATTTTATATTTTTGGGATCTTCTGTAACAAAGGGAATGGCAGCATACGGCAAATCCTTTGTCGATATGATTGCAGCTCGTAATCATTCAAATGTTATCAAAGAGGCTGTAAGTGGAACAACACTCGTTGAAAAAGGCAAAAAGAACTATATTACGAGACTAAAAAAGATAGATAAGAACACACCTTGCGATGTGTTTATTTGCCAGCTTTCAACAAACGATGCTACCAAGCGCAAGCCTCTTGGCACCATATCCGATTCCAAGGACATCGATTCCTTTGATACCCAAACCGTCTGCGGTGCTATCGAGTATATCATCGCTTACGCCAAGGAAACCTGGAATTGCCCCGTGGTTTTTTATACCAATCCCTATTACACTTCTAAAGCCTACGCCAGAATGGTAGAGGCTCTCGATGCCATTGCGGAAAAGTGGGAAATAGATGTTGTTCGTCTTTGGAATAATGAAGACATCAACATGAAATTTAACAGAATATCTTTCCGCAATGACGAAATTCACCCCACAAGAAAGGGATATGAAGCAATTACCCCTATCTTTGAGCAGGCTCTTAAGAATGTTCTCGAAGGGAAAAAGGTTGATAATGTTTCCGGTGATCCTTCCGACAAGATTAAAAAGTCTGCAAAGAAGAAGAAGATTTTCCGTATAAGTATATCCATTGTTATGGCTGCTATAATCATCTACGGGGTAGCGTTCGGAATATGCGGTCTTCTTGCGCTAGAAAGAATGCGTCCTGCTGTTCTTCCTGGAAATAATGCAGAAACGGCACTTTCAGCTCAAACCCCTCTTGAAGAAAGACCCCTCGAAGGAAAGAAAATCCTTTCTCTTGGTTCTTCTGTGGCTCTTGGCTGGTGTGCTGAAAGGGTTTCTTTCTCTGACTATATTGAGTTGCGACAGAACTGCGATATCGTGAAGGATGCCATCTCTGGATCAAAATGGACTTCTGATACTAATACCGGTCTCAAGAACCGCCTCATTCAGTGGGGTACCGGTTTTGTTCCTCGCCTTAAAAAATATGATGCTTCCGATAATTTCGATGCGATTCTCATACAGATTTCCAGCAATGATGCGACTTTAGGTTCCAACCTTGGTGAAATCAGTGATTCTTTTAATTCGGATGATTTTGATTTGACAACATATGTAGGTTCTGTTGAGGCCACTTGTGCATATGCTAAAGAAACTTGGCCAGATGCAGTTGTCATTGCTTACAGCGGCACTGCTTTCCGCGAAAAAGATGAAGCGTATACTGCGGCATACAGAGATATGGTTCATAAAACAGAAGAACTAACCGGGAAGTGGGATAACCTCAAGGTTCTCAATATGTTTGAAGATGAAGAACTTAATGCTAAGGTGGATGATGAAACATTCAAATTCTATATGTCTGATGACATCCATCCCACACAGGCCGGATATTTGTACTGGTGGACTCCTGCAATAGAGGAATTTTTGATTGAATCTCTTGCAAACTAATTCTCGAATAATCAATCATTGCAAATTGACAAGCTTCATTTCTTGCTCTGCACAGTCACGAAATCTCTTTTCGCTTTTTTCCACTTTAATGCAATCATATGTGCCCACCTTTTTATCAAAACCCAACACCTATATAGCACTCCAAAGTAACTCATCGCTTTACTTTTGGTCTCGCCAAAACATTTCTATTGATCTTCCATATCAATTTGCTCAAGTCAAGAAAACGCCCTATATTGGGCGTTTTCCTCTTAATAATATCTACTTAACAGTTTATATACTCTGTGTTACGCATCTCCAGCTACAGTAATTTTAAATGGGTGTTATATAAAGCCTCAAAACAGGAGAATTTTAAATGGCCAGAACATTAATTCTAGGGCAACGGCGTATTGAGATAGGACGTGCGTTACAAACATGTATGATTCAAAAGGGTTCCTATGAATCTACATCAGTAAAGGACATCGCACGGCAAGCAGGTCTCACTACAAGCCTTGTACATTATTATTTCAACAGCAAGGATAAAATACTTTTCTTTATCTCGGATATTGCCCTGCATGAAGTATCGAACCAGCTCGATGAACTTTTACATCTGAAGAATAATGAAGATCGTATTGTCCTTTTACGCGAAACGCTTTTCGACCAAGAACAGAATAAGTTTATCCTGATGCTTTATACCCTTTCTCTCTCGATGCCTGAGATAAAGGAAATGATAATTAGGCACCGCAATGAGCAAATTGAAGCTATTGAAGCGTACTTTAATAGGAAAACTCACTTTACCGGAGATCCCCCAAAAAAGGCCAAAGAGCTGCTAACGCTTTTTGAGGCTATTCTGATACAGTCAGCGCTGGTTCAGAGCGATGATATTATCCCTATGATAATCAGTATATTCGAACAAACTTTGTAAAACAAAGTTCAAACTGTCTATGATACATAATTACAGAGATGGGACTAAATAATCGCAAGGAGCTGATGCAGAATGTAAACGCTCTGCATCAGCTCCTTGATTCATATGGTATTTAATTTTGAGAAAGACCTGCTAAAACCGCTATTCTCTCCGTTATCAGCGTTTCAAGAAAAACCTTCATTGAGTCTGGTAGATATGAATTATGGCACATAGCCACATACTTATCCTTGAGCTTTACAATTTTATCAATCATCTTCTCTACAGACTTTTCCTGGATTCCTGCCGTTTGAGCAAACTTGATGAAGTCTTTTCTTCTGATGTTTTGCTTCTTGCCGTTTATCGTCAAAGCTTCCTTCTTTTTCAAAAATATACTCGGACGACTGATCTTGACCGGCACTCATTTTCACATGTTTTTTGCCCCATTTCACCTTCCTCATTCTGGAATTTCTCAAAAAAATCGGTCATACAGGAATTGCGAACACGAAAAAATGGCTTGATCAAGCGGTTTTCCCGTGTTGGTCCAATTATCACACACTCGCGGGAGAGTAGTAATTCCCAAAGAGATCCGCAGGACCATGCGCATTCGTGAGGGCGACCCGTTGGAGATTTTCGTCAGCAACGAGGGAGAGGTCATTTTTAAGAAGTACTCCCCTATCAGCGAGCTGGGCAGTATTGCGGCGCAGTATTGCGAGGTGCTGTATCGCACGGCAGGTTTTCCGGTGCTCATTACCGACCGGGACCATGTAGTGGCGGTCAGCGGCATCAGCCGGCGGGAGGTGCTGGAGCGCCGGGTGTCTCACGGCTTGGAGGATCAAATTGAGAACCGTAAGTGTTTCTCTGCCGGAGACGGGCAGCCGTTACAGCCCATTGAGGGTGTTGCCTATTATGCGCTGGTGCAGTCCCCTATCATCTCCTCCGGCGATGTATGCGGCAGCGTGATGTTCCTGCAAAACAAGGAAAGCGACCGCCCCGGGGACGCCGAACAGAAGCTCATTCAGGCGGCGGCGAGCTATCTTGGGAAGCAAATGGAGCTGTAATGGATATAGATGCGCCCTCCGGTCGAGTGACCGGAGGGCGATGTATTGTGGTGTTCACATTATATCTTCTTTTATCCTCTTTTCAATTTGCGCAAGTTATTGTACCTTATCTAGGAATACCGCCCGATAAGTATTTTCTTGTTGATGGGAGATGGAGAGAAGCTCCATCCTTCCTCCAGTTCTACCTCCAACCGCACAACAATATATCATTACCCGTCAGTTAATAACTGTGCATTGAAAGCCGCTTTATATAGCCGCAGCCCCCATGCCATTTTGGGCATGGGGACCTTGGATGATCTAATGTTTTCTTTTCATTTATGGCTTATAGCTGCGCTTCCATACAGATTCCATATGGTGAACAAGGTTAATCTACCCATCACCGCGCCGAATCTTCCTCAGAGGCTAGAGTAAGCAAATAATTATACAGTGCCATGTTCTTCCCTATATATCGAGTCCTTCCAATAGTCATTCAATATGACCTCATGATGGACAAACGAGCCCCAATGTAGTATAATACTCCCATATTGGGGCTCCGTTAAGGGAAAGGAGCCAACTATGGAACGCAGAAAAGATAGTAAAGGACGAGTATTGAGGAAAGGAGAAGATGAAAGAAAAGACGGAAGATACCAGTATCGTTACACAACATACAAAGGGAAAAGAGGCTATGTTTATGCCGAAACCTTGCAGGAGCTTCGAGAAAAAGAGGCGCAGATTGAACAAGACATTCGAGACGGGATTGACTATGACGCAAGAGACATCACAATCCTCGAAATGATTGATAAATGGCTCGAGATAAAGCGAGGCGCATGCAAAAGAAGTACCATATGCTGTTATAGGACAGCGAGAAATCGCCTATCAAGAGAATCACTTGGCGCGATGAGAGCGGCATTTGTCAAGCCATCCACTTTACTCGAATGGTTTGTTTCGGCTCGAAACAATGGAGCAACCTATGCGATGCTCAGAGAAGTGTGGAGAGTTCTAAAAGGCGGATACGAGATGCTTGTAAATGACGATGTTGTGCGTAAAAACCCAGTGACATTTAGCTGTACGGATATTGTAGCAAGGCCAGAGCACGACAGAAAAGCATTGACAAAACAACAGCAGAAATCATGGATGGAGTTTATAAAAAACAGCGTTTATTATTCAAGATACTATGATGAATGTCTTGTGCTTTTGAATACGGGGATGCGTATTTCTGAGTTTTGTGGATTGACATATGGTGATTTGGATTTCGAAAATAGGAGAATCAAGGTGGATCACCAGTTGTTAAGAGGTAATACTCATTCAGAGTTCTGTATTGGGCCACCAAAGACATCTTCAGGAAAAAGATTTATACCCATGACGACTGAGGTTGAAAAAAGCATGAAGCAGCTGGTAGAAAAAGCGCGTAAGATGGGATTCGAACAATATATCGACGGTTATACTGGTTTTATCGTCAGGACGAGGGAAGGACTTGTACGAGGAGGAGACGACTTCAACAAGCTCATAAGGAGAGCCTTGCTGGCCTATCGAAGAGCCCATCCTGATGAACCACTATTTGAAGTTACACCACACATCTTCCGTCATACATTCTGCACAAATATGCTACATGCTGGCGTAGAGATAAAGGAACTTCAATATTTGATGGGTCATTCCGATGCGAGCATTACCCTTAATGTCTACTCACATACGGTCTACGAAAAAGCAGAAAAACAGATGCTCGAGGCTGTAGAAAGACTGCGCGAAGGAACACCGTTAGTGTGTTGAAAAGGGCTTTTAACGATATAGATTGGGCGAAATTTTGACAACTTTTTTGACAACTTTTTGCGCGATAAAGACATAAAGCTATATAGACCTGTGAAAAATTGATGAAAAAAATATTGCAAAAAATCGATGCTATCTCTCAATAGAATTTAGGCAAATCAAGCTGAAATAAGCTCGCCTAAAAGCGAAGAAAACCGCTTGAATAAAGGGAAATGAAGCCCTACAAAGAGATGCATCGGAAACAAAAATCTATTCCAAAAGGAGGATTACTTATGAGCGATTATATCACCCGTGAACGCAACCTGACCCTGCTTACCGACTATTATGAGTATACCATGGTGAATGGGTACTTCCATGCAGGTATCCAGGAGAAGATCGCCGTATTCGATGTCTTTTTCCGCCGTGTGCCGGAAAACGGTGGCTTTGCCATCTATGCCGGCCTGCAGCAGATCATCGAACTTATTAATGGCCTTTCTTTTACTGAGGAGGACATCGAGTACTTCCGTAAAAAGGGCTGCTTCTCGGAGAAATTCTTCAATTTTCTGCGGAATTTCAAGTTCCGTTGCGATGTTTGGAGCATTAAGGAAGGCACCCCCATCTTCCCCAATGAGCCGATTATTACCGTCCGTGGCCCGCTGGAGCAGGTACAGATGGTAGAGACCATGTTGCTCGTCACCTTTAATTTTGAGACTCTCATTGCCACCAAGGCCAGTCGTCTTATCCGGGCAGCGCAGGGCCGTGCTATTGTGGAATTTGGCTCCCGCCGCGCCCAGGGGTACGATGGCGCTATGCTAGGTGCCCGTGCCGCCTACATCGCGGGCTGTGCCGGTACCGCCTGTACCATCAGCGACCGCATGATGGGCGTTCCGGCTTCCGGCACTATGGCCCACAGCTGGGTTCAGGCCTTCGAGAACGAGTACGAGGCCTTTAAGGCCTATGCCGAGACCTACCCCGATAACTGCTGCCTGCTAGTGGATACCTACAATGTTCTCAAATCCGGTGTGCCCAATGCCATCCGGGTATTCAATGAGGTCGTCCTGCCCAAGGGCTTCCGTCCCAAGAGCATCCGTTTGGATAGCGGCGACTTGGCCTACCTTTCCAAAAAGGCCCGTAAGATGCTGGATGATGCCGGTTTTCCGGATGTCAAGATCATGGCATCCAACTCGCTGGATGAATACATCATCCGCGACCTGCTGCTGCAGGATGCCAAGCTCGATTCCTTCGGCGTGGGCGAAAATCTCATCACCAGCAAAAATGAACCTGTTTTTGGCGGCGTGTATAAGCTTGTTGCCATCGAAAATGACAATGGTGAGCTGATCCCCAAGATCAAGCTCAGCGAGACTGCCCAAAAGATTACCACCCCTGGCTTCAAGGAGGTCTATCGCTTCTATGGCCGGGATAATGGCAAGGCCCTGGCGGATTACATCGTGTTGGCTGGCGAAGAAGTGGATGACACCAAGCCCATTACCATCTTCGATCCCAATGACATTTGGAAGAAAAAGACCCTCACCAATTTCCGTGCCGAAAAGCTCCAGGTGCAGATCTTTAAGAAGGGTGTTCAGTGCTACACGGCGCCTTCGCTGGAGGAGATCCGCAGCTACAGTGCCGCCCAGATGGATACCCTGTGGGATGAGATCAAGCGCTTTGAGTACCCACACACCTATTATGTCGATCTTTCTCAAAAACTGTGGGAGACCAAGCAGCGCCTGATGGAAGAGATGAATCAGCAGTAATTTTACCCGCAATAGGGAGGAGATAGTATCATGGAAAAAATGTATCATGTAGGTTTCGATGACACCCACGGCGCCAAGTATGTCATCCTGCCTGGCGATCCCGGCCGTGTGGAGAAGATCGCGCAGTTTTTGGATGAGCCGCACTTCTACTGCCAGCACCGCGAATACACCACCTGGCTGGGCAAGGTAGATGGCGAAACGGTCATGGTCATGTCTACCGGCATGGGTGGCCCTTCTACTGCCATTGGTGTAGAGGAATGCTATAAGACCGGTGTGCGCACCTTCATCCGCATTGGTACCACCGGCGGCATCAATCTCAAGGTCATGGGCGGCGATCTTGTCATCGCCAACAGTGCCATTCGTATGGAGGGCACCACCCGCGAGTATATGCCCATTGAGTTCCCGGCCGTCGCCGATCACGATGTTACCTGCGCTCTTATCCAGGCCGCCAAAAACTTGGGCGCCCGCTGGCATGTCGGCACCGTCCAGTGCAAGGATGCCTTCTACGGCCAGCATGAGCCGGACCGCCTGCCGGTCGGCCCCATGTTGGAATATAAGTGGGAGTGCTGGAAAAAGGGCGGCACCCTCTCCAGCGAGATGGAATCCGCAGCGCTTTATGTTGTCTGCGCCACACTGGAGGAAGCCCGTGCCGGCTGCATCCTGAATGTCTGCTGGAACCAGGAACGCAAAAAGCTTGGCCTGCCCGATCCCGAGCAGCACGATACTGCCCTGGCCTGTCAGGCCGCCGTGGAGGCTGTCCGTCTGCTTATTCAGCAGGATAAGGAAGCTGCCGGGCAGCAGTAAAAGAACTTCCAAAGAGCCGTGCCCCACGCGGCTCTTTTCCGTTCACGGAGGAACGATATGACCGAGCGACTGGATAATCTGATTTTGGTCGATGTGTTCGATAATCCCATCGGTACGGCAGATAAGCGGCGAGCCCATACCGTCCCGCTTTTGCACCGGGCCTTCTCAGTGTTCCTCATCAATGATCGTGGGGAGCTGCTGCTGCAAAAGCGTGCCTCGGGCAAGTACCATTCCGGCGGCCTGTGGGCCAATGCCTGCTGCTCGCATCCAAGGGTGGGGGAGGAAAGCATTCCCTCCGCCGAAGCCCGCCTGACGGAAGAACTGGGCGTTACCTGCCCCTTGCGGGAGATCGGCTGCTTTGTCTATCTCCATCGTTTCCATGATGCCCTCTACGAATACGAGTATGACCATGTTCTCATTGGACGGCACTGCGGCCCCTTTACTCCTGATTCGGAGGAGATCGAGGAACTGCGCTGGGTCACACCCGCACAGCTTACGGAGGAACTGCGTACCACCCCGGAGCGCTTTGCCTCATGGTTCCTCACCGCCGCGCCCATGGTGCTGCAGCAGCCGGAATTCCTTGACGAAAAAGGAAGAATGTGATATTCTAACCTATGACAAATGAATCAGAATGCAGGCAGACGCTTCCGCTAAAACAGGGGAGCAGGGAATCAGGTGCAAGTCCTGAGCGATCTCGTCGCCGTAACGGGGAGCCGACCTCCATTTATGTCACTGGGTAACCGGGAAGACGGAGCAAAGCGATGATCCGAAGCCGAAAGACCGGTCTGCCCGCGGTGCAAAAAAGTACCACGAGGAATTGGTCAAACGCACAAAAGACCCGCAGGGGAGCATCTCCGACGGGTCAGTTTGGCTGTCCCCGAGTTAAAATTTGGGAACAGCTATTCTATTTTACGGAGGAAAAAGAAAATGCAAAAGAACAAAAAGATCCTGATTATTGCTGCCGTGGTGCTGCTTGTTATCGCAGCGGCTCTGCTCATCATCGAAGGCGCCAAAAAACCCGTCCCGATTGAAGGCGCCAAGACCATCACCGTTACCGTGATGCAGGAGGGCGTGGAGAATAAGGTGTTCACCATTCACACCGATGCCGAATTCCTGCGCGGCGCCCTGGAGCAGGAAAAACTCGTTGAGGGCACTGAGTCCCAGTATGGCCTCTATGTCACCACCGTGGATGGCGTTACCGCCGATGACAGCCAGCGTCAGTACTGGTGCTTTAAGGATGGCAACGGCGATGACCTTACTGTCGGCGTTGATTCTGCCCCCATTGCCGATGGTGACGCCTTCCAGATCGTACTTACCACCTATTAAGCCGGCCGCATGAAGCTGAAAACACGGGAGTTGGTGCTGGCGGCAATGCTGTCGGCCCTGCTCATCGCCGCCAAGCAGGCCATGTCCTTTATCCCCAATTTTGAACCGGTCACTTTATTGCTGATCCTGTATACACTGCACTTTCCCCGCATGACGCCGCTCATCATCTATGTGTTTGTGGCGGTACAGGTGCTTCTTTATGGCTTCAATGTTTGGGTGTATATGTATCTTTACATCTGGATCATTCTCTACGCTGTAGTGCGCCTGCTGGCCCGGTGGGGCAGTTACCTTTTGTGGATTATCGTTGCCGCGGTGTACGGGATGCTCTTTGGCCTGCTTTGTTCACCGGTTTATCTTTTCATTGGCGGTTGGAACATGGCACTTTCGTGGTTCGTTTCCGGCATCCCATATGATATCATGCACGGGATCGGCAATGCCATTATGGTGGCGGTGCTGTTCATTCCGCTGGATAAGCTCTTCACCCGCTTGAAGACAACCAAAGGCTATTAAAAAGCTCCCCCGCCCGCAGTAGGGTGGGGGAGGTTCCTCTTTATTCGGCTTTGTTAATTCGGCAGCTCCACCACCCAGTTTACCTCATCAATGGGGTTGCGCGGATCCGTGTCGGCATCGCTGTGGTAATACAGCCGACCATCGGTGCCGGCTACCATGTAGCGGAAGGCGCTGCCCTCGGCGTACACACCCTTCAGCGGCATAGTGTACACCTTTGGGACTTCACTGTTAGCCTGCAAAAACAGATAGGTCCCATCCTCCTGCTGCAGCAGTACATTACCGTCATCGGCTGCTACCGGCACGCCGGGCAGGTCATATTGGTCAGTGGCAGGCAGCTGTTCCTCGGGGGTGTCCGGTGTACCAATGGGGTCACCCCATCCATAGTGGTGGTGATACAGCTCGCCATCCGCGGTCCGGTACCAGATATCGTCATGATAGCGCATTTTATTGTAGGCACTGTAACAGAAACTCGTCACATTCTGTGCGACCTCCAGCCGGTCGTTAGTATCCTCCTTGCTGCAGTTCCACAGCGTATTATTTTCATCCAGTATCAGCATTCGTTCCCGCTCACCACCGGCGATTGCCTTGGCCTTAATACCCTCCAGCGTATGCCAGGCGGTTTGGCTATATTCCTCTGCTGTTTTCTCCGGGGCGTAATCTATGCGGTAATACCGCACAGTGCCGTCCTTAAGAAGAATCGAGTCATAGGAGATCGCCGCTACTTCCTGTATTGGATCGGGCTGATATGGACCGCCCATTTCCAGAACATTGTAGCTGTTGTAGCTTCCGTCATCAAACAGCACGGATAGTGAGCCAAAGGTGGTTCTGTCAACCAGGATATCCTTCACCCCTTGGAATTGCAGTTCCAGCGTGGTTATATCCGGCTGTCCATCTTCGGTATAGCCACAGCGGTACAGGTTGTGTTCGTCGGTCAGCATCCACAGGCTGTAAATTGCCCGATCCGCCTTAATGATTTTCTCTCCCGCCACATCAGCTTGCTGCTCCGGCATCTCCACGGTGATCGTCTCATATTTCGGCGTTTGGGCAGCCTTATCATCGCACCCCGCCAGCCCCATCAGCAGTACCAGGGCACATAGTATCGCGGTTAATTTTATTGCCTTTTTCATGTTGTCCTCCATTCTTTTCGGCTGTTTTCTTTCCTACACTTACTATAACAAATAACAGCCCCATTTTGCAACATCAAAAAAGAAAATATTTGCAATAAATACAAACCAAAAACCGCCGCTCCCATCTTCGGGGACGGCGGTCGCTGCTTTATTATATCTGTTTATCCCAACCGGCCGGGCAGGTACCACAGCGCGAAATTGAAGTAGACCAGAATGGAGAACGCATCGGTGATGGTGGTAATGAGCGGCGATGCCATAATGGCAGGGTCCAGCTTCAAAATTTTTGCCAGAATGGGCAGGATACAGCCCAGCGATTTCGCCATGCAGATGGTGAGCATCAATGTGCCGGAAACCACCAGCGCCACCTGCGGGTCATGGTACTGGATCAGGATACGGATGAAGTTTACGCTGCACAGCGCGACACTGCACAGCAGCGCTACTCTTATCTCCTTCCACCACGCCTTGGTAAAGTCCTTGGGGGAGATCTCATCCAGCGCCAGACCGCGGATGATCATGGTAGAAGCCTGACTGCCGCAGTTTCCGCCGGTATCCATGATCTGCGGGATAAAGGTGACCAGCAGCGGAATGCTGACAAAGGCAGCTTCATAGTATTCCAGCATTGCGCCGGTCACCATGGCGGAGAGCATCAGCACCATCAGCCAGATAATACGGTGCTTTGCCAGCGTGATAACGGGGGTACGCAGGTAGGTATCATCACTGGGGGTCATACCTGCCATCTTTTCAAAGTCCTCGGTGTTCTCATCCTGGATGACATCTACCGCGTCATCAATGGTGATAATACCAACGATCCGATTTTCGCTATCCACTACCGGCATGGCCAGCATATCGTACCGGCTGAACATCTTGGCGATCTCTTCCTGGTCATCATGGGTATGCACATGGATGGGATTGGTGTCCATCAGTGTATCAATGATGGTCTCCGGGGCGGTGAGGAGCATCTCACGCACCGTCACCACGCCCAGCAGCTCCTTGCGGGAAGAGGTCACATAGCAGGTGTAGATGGTTTCCTTATCTACCCCGTGCTCGCGTATAATTTCAAAAGCCTTGGCCACGGTAATGCCGCTGCGGAAGTAGACATACTCGTTGGTCATCAGGCTTCCGGCAGAATCCTCCGGGTACTTTAGGTACTGGTTGATGAGCTTGCGATTGGCCGGTGTGGTGTTCTGCATCACGCGCTTCACCACATTGGCGGGCATCTCCTCCACCAGGTCCACATAGTCATCCATAAACAGGTCGTCCAGGATGTGCTGCAGCTCGGTATCGGTCAGCGTCCGGACGATCTTTTCCTGGATTTCAGGCTCCATGTAGGAGAATACCTCAGCGGCAGTCTCCTTGGGCAGCAGCCGGAACAGCCGGTTGAACTGGTCGGCGTCCTCCTCGTTTTCCAGCTCCTCAAAGAGCTTTGCCAGGTCGGCCTCCTCCATTTGGCCGATCAGCTGCTTTACAGCGGAGTACTTCTTCTCCGCCAAAAGTTCCAAAATTTCCTGGTTCATTGGCGCACCTCCTTAGGCGGGCAGTGTGCCATAAACCGACACCATGCCCGTAGGTTTCATTAAATTACAACTGGGATACGGACCGGCGTCCATTTTGGGACCTCCTTTTTTAGAATGATTCGGCCGGGAAATGCATTTCCCACCACATAGTATTGTACTCGTTTTTTTCGCAAACCGCAACCGCAAAAATGACATTTTCCACGCCATCTTAACCATTTCTTAAACTTCTACCTGATTGTTTCTTAATTACTTAAAAGGTACACTCTTATTGTACCCTAAAGTAACCCCAAAACACGGAGGGAAAACCCATGAAGTTGACACTTGAAGCCATCAATCAGGCCATTGCCGTTCTGTTTTTTGTTTGCTATGCCTATCAGTTTGTCTATATCCCTGTTGCGCTTCTCCGCAGGAGAAAGCGCCTTCCTGCCGCAGCCCCGCATCGTTTTGCGGTGCTCATTGCCGCCCGCAATGAAGAAACTGTCATCGGCGATCTGCTGGATAGCCTGCATGCCCAGGATTACGATATGTCACTGATCACTGTTTTTGTCATTGCCGATAACTGCACCGACCGTACTGCGGCCATTGCCAGTGAAAAGGGCGCGGTGGTCTATACCCGGCAGAATAAGCAGGCGGTAGGGAAGGGCTACGCCCTGGAGGCTCTGCTGGCCCACATCAAGTCCGATTACCCGGATGGCTACGATGCTTACCTGGTCTTTGATGCCGATAACCTGCTGGCACCGGATTTCCTTACCCGCATGAATGAGAGCTTCTCCGCCGGTAATGAGATCATCACCTGCTACCGCAACAGTAAAAATTACGGCAGCAATTGGATCAGCGCGGGCTATGCCCTGTGGTTTTTACGGGAAAGCCGTTTCCTCAATGGCGCGCGGGAAGCGCTTGGCAGCAGCTGCGCCGTTTCCGGCACCGGGTTCCTCTTTTCGCAGAAGATCCTGAACGAATGCGGCGGCTGGCCGTTCCACCTGCTGGTGGAGGACATCGAATTTTCCATCCACAATATTCTTTCTGGCCACCGTATCGCCATCTGCCAGGATGCCGTCATCTACGATGAACAGCCCACCGATTTTGCACAGTCCTGCCGCCAGCGGCTGCGCTGGTCTCGTGGCTACCTGCAGGTCTTTGGCCGGTATGGTTCCGGCCTGCTGCGCGGCGCCGCCCGCGGCAATTGGAGCTGCTTTGATATGTCCATGGCCATCATGCCTGCCATCATACTGACCTCCATCAGCATTCTGGTCAGTGTGGCGCTGTCGGTGCTGGGAATTCTGAGCGGCATGGGGCTGCTGCCTGCGCTGATTTCCTTGGGCAAGGCGCTGCTGAGTATGTACCTCATGCTCTTTGCCATCGGTCTCATCACCACCATCACCGAATGGAAAAAGATAGACGCCTCGGCTCTGCGCAAGGTGCTTTCGGTATTCACCTTTCCCCTGTTTATGTTTACCTATATTCCTATCAGCTTTGCGGCACTGTTTATCAAGGTGGAATGGAAGCCTATCCGTCACAGCATTACCGTAAAGGATCTGGGCAAGGGCTGAACTTCCGCGTATTTGCCCTTGTGCCAAGAGGTAAAAATGCGTATGATAGAGGCAGAACAAAAACGAGAGGACGAGGAAGATGTATAACATTATCGTGTGCGATGATGAAAGAGATATCGTTTCGGCACTGGAAATTTACCTCACCGCGGAGGGCTACCATGTGCTGCGTGCGGAAAACGGCCGGGAGGCCCTGGCCTTGGCCAACAGCGAGGATGCCCACCTGATGCTGCTGGATGTGATGATGCCCCAAATGGACGGCTTGGAGACCCTCTCCCGGCTACGGGAGTTCTCCAATATCCCAGTCATCCTGCTCACTGCCAAAAGTGAGGACACCGATAAGATCTTAGGGCTTAATGTCGGCGCTGATGACTACATCACCAAGCCCTTTAACCCCGTGGAGGTGCTGGCCCGGGTGCGCAGCCAGCTGCGGCGCTATTTACAGCTGGGCGGTGGTACGGTGCGCCCCACCAGCTTTGTCATCGGCGGCATCGAGCTGGATGACAACGCCAAAGCCGTCACCGTGGATGGCGAACCAGTCTCCCTTACCCCCAAGGAGTACGATATCCTTCGCTTTTTGATGCAGAATGCCGGGACGGTTTTCACCCCGGCGGAAATTTACCGGCGGGTGTGGGATGATATCCCTCTCAATGCCGCCGGCGCCATTGCCGTGCACATCCGGCACCTAAGGGAAAAACTCGAGATCAATCCCGCCGAACCCCGCTACATCAAGGTGGTGTGGGGCAAGGGCTATAAAATGGAGGTGAACCCCATATGAAGCGATTTTTGGATAAGACATGGACAAAGGTTGCTGCCTTTATTCTGTTTTTTGTTTTTCTGGGGCTTTCGGTTGCCGGCGGCGTGGGAATTTACCTCCTTGCCGCAAATGATGTCTACCTTGCCGGCAGCGAGGCAAGCCGGCAGATCCTGTATGATGGTCAGGCAAGCGATGTGATGACCACGGTGATTGACGGACTGTATAACTGCAGTGATAAGGAGGCGCTGCGGGACTGGCTGCTGGAACGGTGCCCGCCGGAGAACGGCTACGGCATTACCGTGACCAATACCGCCACCGGCGAGGAGTTCTCGACTGCCCTGCCAAAGGACGCCAAGATCATTTATACTGCCCACCGAAGAACCGTCTTTTCCGGAACGGAGCTGAATGTGACCATAGAGCTGCAGGAGGGCTTTATCCCCCGTACCTATGAATATCGGCTATCGTTGTGGCTGATGGATATAAAAGACATTATTATCCCGCTGACGGTGCTGTTTGTGGTGCTGGCGCTGTTCTGCTTCTTCTGGCAGATGGCTGCCGCCGGTCACTGGCAGGGATTTGAGGGTATTCACCTGACATGGTTCGATAAGATCCCGCTGGATCTCATGGCGGTCGGTATTCTCATTCCCGCTCTCGCCATTTTCGGGGAATACTATTTATACAGTTCCCGCTTGTTGAAGGCGCTGTGGGGAACAGCTATTCTCTGTTTTGTTTATCTGTTTATCATCTCCTTTGTCACCCGCTGCAAGGCGGGAACGGTGCTGAAGAACAATGTCGTCTGGTATGCCATTAGGCTGCTGTGGCGAATCGTCAAAAGCATATGGGGCTGGCTCCATCATCTGGTACGCTCCATTCCGCTGATCTGGCGGACGGCACTGGTGATTGCCGCCATATGCCTGTTTATCCTTATCCTCGGCAGTCACAATTCGATGCTGTCGCTGCCTATGGTTCTGCTGTATCTGCTGCTGATGATGTTTGCGCTTTATGTTGCCATTGGATTTGCTACCCTGCAGCGCGGTTCCAAGGCATTGGCGGAGGGCGATTACAGCAAGCCGGTGGATACGCGCTTTTTGCGGGGCGATCTGAAGCGGTGCGGCGAGAACTTGAATAAAGTGCAGCAGGGCGTGCAGCGTGCCGTAGACGAGCGGCTGCGCAGCGAGCGCATGAAAACCGAGCTGATCACCAATGTATCGCATGATATCAAAACGCCGCTTACCTCCATTGTTAATTATGTCGACCTGCTTAAAAAGGAAGAAATTAACAACCCAAAGGCGCAGGAATACCTGGAGGTACTGGATCGCCAAAGCAAGCGCCTAAAAAAGCTGACTGAGGATTTGGTGGAAGCCAGCAAGGCTTCCAGCGGCGTGATCCCAGTGGACTGCCAGCCCACCAATGTGAATGTGCTGCTTTCCCAGCTGGAGGGCGAATATGAGGAGCGGCTGCAAAAGGCGGAGCTGACAATGATCGTCCACCCTGCCGCAGGCGATCCCGTGGTGCTGGCCGATGGCAAGCTGCTCAGCCGGGTGATGGATAACCTGATGAATAACATAGGTAAGTACGCCATGCCAGGTACCCGGGTTTACGCGGCCGCGGCTGCCGATGAAAAGGAGTCGACCATCAGCATCAAAAATGTTTCCCGCAATGAATTGAATGTTTCCGCTGATGAACTGATGGAGCGTTTTGTCCGCGGGGATAGCAGCCGCCACACCGAGGGCAGCGGCCTTGGGCTTTCCATCGCCAAAAGCCTGGTGGAATTGCAGGGCGGCCGGTTCGAGCTCTCCATTGACGGCGATCTGTTCCGTGCCGATATTTCCCTGCCGCTGTACCGTCCCCAATAAAAGATATAAACCGTCGTTCCCATCCTGGGCCGGCGGTTTCTCTTTTCCGTAAAAATGTTTCACGTGAAACATTTGTTCTTCTCTCGACAAAAACTCCCCCGACCGGGGGAGTAAATATCATTTTTCATCTAGCACATAGTAGGTCCCCACCGCGGTGACACAGGGCTTTTCCGGAGCATTGGGCAGGTACATGGTGCAGTGGGTCTGGTTTAGGCGGCGGCCCATGTGGTCAATGGTAGAGGTGACATAAAAATCCTGCTGGAGCGGCACCGGCCGCAGGTAGTTGATGCTGATATTGGCAGTGGGGGTGACATGGGCGCCGTGGGCGGAGAAAATGCTGAGCATACCCATGGCAAGATCAGCAATGGAGGAGAGAATGCCGCCGTGGGTGACACCAGCCGGATTGCTCATCCATTCCAACGGATGGAAGGCAAGAGTGCAGCTTTTAGCGGCCCAATCCACCGTGACCAGGCGGGGGGCTAGCATGGCATTAAAGCCGCCGCGCTCATTATTGATCGTCTTGGTAATAAGCTCTTGGATGGCCTGCTCCATCCCGGCCTGAGAGTAGTATTCCTGTTGCATTTGGCTATGGATTCCTTTCCTTTGGGTCAATCAAAAATTTGAAATGAATTATACCATAAAAAAGAGAAGAAAGCAAAAGTTGCTTTTATGGTTTACTTTCATGCTCTAAAGTGTTATATTAGTGGTATCAAAACAAAGGGGGCATTTGGTTGATTTCCAAAAAACCGGACGATAACCTGTCATTCCTTTACCGCGCTATTCTAATGCTGCAGACCGAGGAGGAATGCGAACGCTTCTTTGATGACCTGTGCACCGGCCCGGAACTGAAGGCCATAGCGCAGCGCCTGGAAGTGGCAAAGCTGCTGAAAGAGCAAAATGTTTACAGCAAAATAGTGGAAAAGACCGGCGCCAGCACCGCGACCATCAGTCGGGTAAACCGTTCCCTGCAGTACGGCGCCAATGGCTATGATATCATCTTTGAACGACTGGAACAGGCCGATGGCAAGCTATAAGGAGACCTTCTCCGCCTACTATGACGCCCTGACCGAGGATGTGGACCGGGCTGTGATAGCCGACCGCTGCGAGGAGCTATTGGCCCAGTACCACCCCAAGCGGGAGTTGGCGCTGGACCTGTGCTGCGGCACCGGCACACTGGCGACCGAGCTGGCCCGCCGTGGTTTTGAGGTGATTGGGGTGGATGTATCCCCGGAGATGCTGATGCAGGCCGCTGAGAAGAATATGGCGCTGGAACAGCCGGTGCTGTACCTGTGCCAGCCGCTGGAACGGCTGGACCTGTATGGTACGGTGGACCTGGCAGTGTGCACGCTGGATAGCCTCAATCACCTGCCGGGAAAGAAGGCACTGCAAAAGGCGCTGCATCGGTTACAGTTCTTTGTGGAGCCGGGCGGCCTGTTCCTCTTTGATGTGAATACCCCCTATAAACACCGGGAGGTGCTGGGAAACAACTGCTTCGTGCGGGAGAGCGAGGCTCTTTTTTGCGTATGGCAGAATGAATATACCCCTGAGGAGCACAAGGTAGAGATCCAGATGGACTTCTTCCGGCGGGGGAAGGGAGAACAGTATACCCGGGATGGCGAACAGTTCTGCGAATGGGCCTGGGAGGACGAGGAGCTGACAGCAATGTTGGAGGCGGAGCACTTTGAGGTGCTGGAGCGCTGGGGCGGCTATGACCGCGAGCCGGTGACGCCCACGACCCAGCGGATGGTATATGTGACCCGGAGGCGGTAAAAACTTTCTGCAAAAACAGCAAAAAAGGGATTGACAAGAGCGGTAGTTTCCCGTATAATTACTAATGTTGCCGATACGATACGGCAGATTAACCGGCGGCAAACACATGGCCCGGTAGTTCAGCTGGTTAGAACGCTAGCCTGTCACGCTAGAGGTCGTGGGTTCGAGCCCCATCCGGGTCGCCATATATAAGCGGGTTTAGCTCATCTGGTAGAGCGCCACCTTGCCAAGGTGGAGGTAGCGAGTTCGAGCCTCGTAACCCGCTCCATTTTTTTCGGCACCATAGCCAAGCGGTAAGGCAGAGGTCTGCAAAACCTTTATTCCCCGGTTCGATTCCGGGTGGTGCCTCCAAAACCGGCAGCACTTTTAGAAGTGTTGCCGGTTTTACCTTTTTCCATAGAAAACAGCTGCCGGGTGGCAGCTTTTCATTGACACATTAGTTAGCATAAACTAACCACATGGATAAGATACCGCAGCAATAAAGAAGGAACGGATGAAGTATTTTGAGTATGGGGCAGAGCGCCCAGAGGGACTTTCAGAAAGAAGTTCAGGCGGCATACCGGCAGGATGCCCAGCAGTAAAAGAGCGGAGGTGTGACGAGGTTTTGGGATAATGTGGCGTTGGTATACGATATTTTTGCGAATGTCTTTAACCGGAAGGCGAATAAAAAACTGTGCGATACAGTGACGGCGCTGATCCGGCCTACCGATGAGGTGCTGGAATGTGCCTGCGGCACCGGGCTGCTGACCGGGGTGATCGCCCACAAGCGCAGAAGCCGGCCATCCCCTGTGTGAGGGGAAGATCCCGTGCGCAGTGGCCGCGCCGAAAAAGCGGAATGGGGAAGTACGGTGGCATGAAGGCGGAAACGCTGGAGGAAAACATCTCACTTACTGAGATTGCCCATAGGAAAATGACAAGCTATGTGGTATAATGACCCCATATAACCACAGTAGGAGGAAAAAAGCATGAGATATGGGATCATCGGTGCGCTGGATGAAGAAATAGCACTGGTAAAGGAACAGATGACCGAGGTGAAGGAGCATAAGCTGTATGGGCGCAGCTTTTACACCGGGCGCATCGGAAAAAAGGAGATCGTGCTGGTGTGCTGCGGCGTGGGCAAGGTAAACGCAGCGCTCTTTGCCAATGCGGTCATACGGGAATTCCACGCCGAGGCGGTCATCAATATCGGTATTGCCGGGGCTATTGGCGCGGGCATTGGAGTGATGGATGTGGTGCTGAGCACGGAGGCAGCGTTCCATGATCAAGATGAGGTCATGGTAAAGTATTACCCGTTCCGCAGGTCCTTTCAGGCAGATCCTGCTCTGCTGGCATTGGCGCAAATGGCGTGTGAAGGCGTGACAATACACGGGAAGGTCGTTTCCGGATTGATTGTAAGCGGCGACCGATATGTAACGGATAACGCTATAAAGCAAAGCCTGCGGGAACGCTTTGACCCCTGCTGCACCGAAATGGAGGGTGCTGGCATTGCCCATGCAAGCTTTGTAAACGATACTCCGTTTCTCATCATCCGGACGATGTCTGACAGTGCAGATGAAGGGGCAGATGACAGCTACGATAATTTCATCGATGTGGCGGCGCACCAGTCAGCGGCCATTGTGCTGAAGATACTGGAGCTGGCCGAATAAGCCCAACAAAACAGAAAAACCAACCCCCGGTACCCTCCACAGAGAAGCACCGGGGGAACTTTTATATTTTCTCCAGCAGCCGGGCAATGGGGGAACGCTGGACCTTCATGGCGCCGACCGGACAGAATTCCTGACAGCAGAAGCACTTGATGCACTTTTTGCGGTCAATGCGTGGTTTGCCGTTTACCATGGTGATGACCTTGGCCGGACAGATGCGCTGACACTCGGCGCAGCCGATGCAGTCCTCCTTTTGAACACCGGGCCGAGAGCTCATCGCGGCGCGGAGCACGCGGTTGAGCGCCTTGCCCCAAATGGCCGCGTTGCCATCCTGATGGAGAAGGTTTTCGGCATTGCGGATATTCTTGAAACCCGGAATGATATAGGGTTGCCAGGGCTCGCTGACAGTGATTTCTCCGATTTCCTTGGGGGAGATGGCGCGCTCCTGCGCGGCAGCAATGGTGGGGATGCAGGCCGGCGGCAGGCCGATGATACTGGCACAGATCATATCCAGGCGGTAGGGGTTACAGCTGGCCAGCAGACAACCGATGGGCCGGGGCGTACCGGCGGTGGGACCATTGCCCTCCATTCCCACTACGGCATCCACTATGTGCAGCTGGGCAGGACGGGCAAGGTTCAGGTCCACGATCATGCGGGCGAAATCCATGGGGTTGGAGTAGCGGTAGTGGTATTCCGATTTGACACTGCCGGGTACTATGCCGTACATATTCTTGATGGCGCAGGTCATGCCCATCATGCCGTGGGTTTTCAGCTTGCAGCAGTTGATGACAGCGTCGGCGTCATCCAAGTAGGCGGTGTATTTGAAGTCGTGAGCAACAGCTGCTTCCGGAAAATGGGCCTCCCGCACCTCAAAATTCTGATTGAGGTGTGCGCCGTATCGCTCGGCTTCCGCCGCGCCGCACCGCTGGTAGATGCGGCCGAGATAGGCAGCATTGTATACCCCGCCAGGGCTATCGCCAATGACGACCGAAGCGCCGCGAGCGATCAGCATTTCACTAAGGGCACATAGCAGCGCCGGGTGGGTGGTCACGGCATCCTCTGGCGGGCGGCCGGCAACAAGATTGGCCTTGATGACGATCTTCATACCGGGGGTGACCCAGTCCAGACCGCCCAGCGGTGCCAGCAGACGGTCAAGGGCCGCGCGGATATGATCTATTTCATAATCGGTGCAGCGCACCAGCGATACATCACAGCTCATGGTATTTCTCCCAGTGGGTAGTTTATGATGTTTATTATAGCAGGAAATTGCCATCGGGGAAAGAAAAATCTCCCCCGGTAGGCGGGGGAGTGAAAAGGGACTTAATTTGCTTTCTTCTTTTCCGGGATAAGGAAGATGAACACCAGTGTACTGATGAGCAGCAGGAATGGGTAGAACAGATAGGGGATGATCTGGAAGGCGGTAACGCTGTGCCCCAGCTCTGTTACAGCGGTGATGGCAACCAGCATCTGTGCGCCGTAGGGGATGATGCCCTGGAAGACACAGGAGAAGGTATCCAGGATGGAAGCAGTTTTGCGGTTGCTGATGCCGTACTCCGCGGCCATTTCGGCAGCGATGGGATTGGCCATAACGATGGCGACGGTATTATTGGCAGTAGCGATATCCATGGCGCCAACCAAAAGCCCCATACCAAGCTGGCCGCCCTTTTTGCCGCGGAATACCTTCTTGATGCCGCGAAGCAACGCCTCAAATCCGCCGTATTCCCGGATGAGGGCACAGATGGCGGAAACCAGGATGGCGACCATGGTGGTCTCGAACATGCCCTCGGCGCCGGTGCCCATGTTTTTCAGCAGGCTTGTTGCGGCGATTTCTCCGGTAGCCAGCATGATGATGGATCCGGAAAGGATGCCAACGAGCAGTACCACAAAGACATTGATGCCGATAATACCGCCGACAAGCACCAGAACATAGGGAATGATCTGAACAAGATTGTATTCCTTGATGATGGGAAACTGCTCGATGGTGGTATTGAGGGAAATGATGAGAATGATAACGAGGGAGGCCAGTGCGGCCGGGAGCGCTATCTTAAAGTTTTCCCGGAACTTGTCCTTCATCTGGCAGCCCTGGCCATTGCAGGCGGCAATGGTGGTATCGCTGATGAAGGAGAGGTTGTCCCCGAACATAGCACCGCCGATGACCGATGCCACGCAGAAGGGCAGGGAAAAGCCGGTGGCGACTGCCAATGGCGCAGCGATAGGAGTGATAAGGGTAATGGTACCCACCGAGGTGCCCATGGCCAGCGAGACAAAGCAGCTGACGACAAAGAGAATGACAACAGAATACTGCGAGGGAACATGAGAAAGCAGCAGGTAGGCAACGCTTTCGGCACTGCTGCGGCCAACTACGCCCACAAAGATGCCCGCCGCCATGAAAATGAGGATCATGGTAACAATGTTTTTATCCCCGATGCCGTGGCCCATCAGCTCCAGCTTGGCGTCAAAGGAGAGCTCGCGGTTCTGCAGGCAGGCCACCAGCAGGGCGATGAGAAACGCCACGACGATGGGAATATTGTAAAAGCCCATGTTGATCTTAAGGCCGTACTTAAATAACAGGCCTAGACCTAAATAAATGACCAGAAACACCCCAATGGGCAGCAGGGCAATGGGATTGCTTTTTTTCATGTGGGTTCCTCCTCCAAAGCACAGTGAATGGAAAAACACTCTCGCCCCTTATGCATAAGGACGAGAGTGTGGGTTTCCTTGTCACATTTTCGTATTTACGCTTTAATCCAATAAAGAATAACCGAAAAATACACTTTTGTCAAGAAAATGAGGGAATCAGCGGCGCTTGGCCCATGCGGTGGGAGTAATGGCGACCAGCAGGGGATAGATCTCCAGACGGCCCAGCAGCATGGCACCGGAAAGAACCAGCTTGGAGAAAGGGGAGAAGGCGGAATAATTGCCGCTGGGGGAGATGATGCCAAAGCCAGGGCCGACATTATTAAAGCAGGTGATGGCAGCCGAGAGATTGGTGGTCAGGCCGAAGGGTTCCCAGCAGATGAGCAGGAAAATGACCGCAATACAGACAATATATAGGGTAAAGTAGGTATTGCAGCTGTTGATAACCGCTTCATCCACCTTTTTATTCTCAAAGCGGACGACCCGGGTGGAACGGGGGTGCAGCACATGCTGCATCTCCCGGCGGATGGACTGTGCCAACAGCATGACGCGGCTGATTTTCAAACCGCCGGCCGTGGAACCGGAGCAGCCGCCAAGGAACAGGAGCACAAAGATGATTCCCTGACTGAGACCTGGCCATGTGGTGTAATCCGCGGTAGCGAAACCGGTAGTGGAAATGATGGCGGCTACCTGAAAAAAGGAGTGACGGACAGCATCACCCGCGCCGTACATAGGGGCGATATTGAAGGCGATGATACCGGAAGCCACCACAATGATGGAAAGGAAGCAAATAAGCTCATGGCTGCGCAGCGCGGTGCGCCACTGTCCCATGATAATAAGGAAAAACAGATTGAAATTGATGGCAAAGAGCACCATGAAGAAAGCGACAATCCACTGATAGACGGGGGCGTAGCCAGCCATGCTGCTGTTTAGCATGCCAAAGCCGCCGGTGCCGGCGGTGCTCATGGCGTGGATGATAGCATCATAGATAGGCATGCCCGCCAGCAGGAACGCCGCAAATTCCAACAGGGTAAGTACGATATAGATGAGATACAGGATCTTGACACCGTCCCGGGCCTTGGGGACGATCTTATCCATGGTGGGGCCGGGCATTTCCGCCCGCAGGATGTGCATGGTACGGTCGGGGGCCTTGGCCGAGATGATGGTGACGAACACCAGGATACCCATGCCGCCGATCCAGTGGGTGAAGCAGCGCCAGAACTGCATGGAGTAGCTAAGAGCCTCGACATCCTGCAGCAGGGTGGCACCGGTGGTGGTAAAGCCACTCACCGTTTCGAACAGTGCATCGATATAATGGGGAATGGCGCCGCTGATGGTAAAAGGCAGCGCCCCCACCAGGGAAAGCGCCAGCCAGGCCATGGCCACTATAACAAAGCCTTCCTTGGAGAAGATATCCTGGCGCTGAGGGGGTGCGACCCGCCGCAGCAGGAAGCCCACGCCCGTGGCAATGAGTATGGCCGCCAAAAAGGCCAGCGCCTGCTTGTGCTCTTTGAAGCCCATGGCAATGAGCAGGGGAATAAGCATCATGGCGGCTTCGATATACAGCACCGTTCCGGTGGTGGAAAGTACGATTCTGTGATTCATTTTCCGCTTCCTTTTTAAGATGGTTTTGGAAATCGCAATTTATTATAGCACAGTAGCGCCAAACAATCAATGCAAAGGCAAAGAAGCCACAAAGGATTTGTCGCTGGGGACGGAATGTGGTATGATAACAAGGAAGGAGAGTGGATCTCATGATACAGAAGGCGGAACGGATCATAGAAGCCTATCAAAAAGTAAAACCGGCTGGCTGTGGTGTCATTGCCATGGATGGCCGAGCGGCGGCAGGAAAAACTACCTTGGCAGAGGAACTGGCTGTGACTCTGGGCGGCGCCGTGGTACACATGGATGATTTCTTCCTGCCAGGAGAGCTGAGAACGCCGGAACGGCTGGCAGCTCCGGGCGGAAATGTCCACGCCGAGCGCTTTGTGGAGGAGGTGCTGCCCTATCTGCGGCGGGGAGAGGCTTTCCGCTACCGGCGGTTTGACTGCCACAGAATGGACTATAACGGCTGGACGGAAATTCCGCCGGTTCCGGTCATCATTGTGGAGGGGGCATACAGCCAACACCCGCGGTTTGGAGGTTATGCCGATCTGACGGTGTTCTGTGATATCGCTCCGGAAGAACAAAAGCGGCGCATTACAGCCCGCAATGGGGAAGAGCACTGGATGGTATTTCGGGAGCAATGGATTCCGCTGGAGGAAAAGTACCTGGCAGAGTACCATATCAAAGAAAATGCCATGCTGACCGTATGAACATTGTGTGAATACCGGGCAATATCCGGAAGAACTGGTTGCAATTCCCGGGGGCTTTGTATATAATTTAATCACATTTGCGGGCAATGCCCGAAGATAAAGGAGGTAAACTGATGTCCGAATACATTTTGAGCTGCTGCTCCACCGCGGATCTTTCCAAGGAGTACTTTGAAAGCCGTAATATTCACTATATCTGTTTCCACTATACGCTAGGGGATAAGAGCTACCCCGACGACCTAGGGCAAAGTGTGCCGTTTGATGAGTTTTACGCCCGCATGGCGGCCGGTGAAATGACCAAGACTTCTCAGGTGAATGTGGATGAATTCGTGGCCTACTTCGAGGGCTTCCTCAAGGAGGGTAAGGATATCCTGCATGTCAGCCTGTCTTCCGGCCTTTCCGGCTCGGTCAATTCCGCCCGCATCGCGGCGGAGGAGCTGGCGGAGAAATATCCAGACCGCAAGATCTATGTGGTGGATTCCCTGGGGGCCTCCTCCGGTTACGGTCTCTTTATGGATAAGCTGGCGGACCTGCGTGATGAGGGAAAGACTCTGGAGGAAGTGCGTGACTTCGCCGAGGAAAACCGCTTGAAGCTGCACCACTGGTTCTTCTCCACCGATCTGACCTTCTATGTCCGCGGCGGCCGTGTTTCCAAGGCTGCCGGTTGGTTCGGCACCGCGCTGAAGATCTGCCCGCTGCTGAATATGGACGATGAGGGCCACCTCATTCCCCGCCAGAAGATCCGTGGTAAAAAGGCTGTCATCCAGCAGATCGTAAAGGAGATGGAGAACCACGCCCAGGGCGGCCATGATTACAATGGCAAGTGCTTTATCTCCATGTCCGCCTGCTATGATGATGCCCGTGCAGTTGCTGATCTGGTTGAGGAGAAGTTCCCACACCTCAATGGTAAGGTTATGATCAATAATATCGGTACCACTATTGGCAGTCACACCGGTCCTGGCACTGTGGCACTGTTCTTCTGGGGCGATGAGCGTACCCACTGATCTTATTATTAATGTAATGTCCGAAAGGAGCGCCTTTTATGGCTAAATCCGGCTTTTCCGGCAAAAACATTCTCATCAATCTGATCGTCACCATTGTGGCGGGTTTCATTTACTTTTATGTGGAGCTGCCGCCCATCAATCTGCACTCTGCAGCATTTTATAGCTTTTTCCTGTTCCTCTCGGTAGTATACTGCATCACGGCGGTTATCACTTCCGGCATCTATCGCCAGGCGGAAAACGGCAAGACCTTTTGGAAACTGCTGAAGGGCAGCTGCATCGTGCCGCTTATTGTTATCGGAGCGGTATTTGTCATCTATGTGGTTGGCGGGCTGCTTTCCAGCGTTGTCATCCGCAGCGGCGCCTATGCCAAGCTGATAACTGTGGAGACCGGTGACTTTACCCAGGATATCGAGGAGATCTCCTTTGATCAGATCCCCATGCTGGACCGGGATTCGGCCGAAAAGCTGGGTGACCGCAAACTGGGCGAGCTGGCCGATATGGTAAGCCAGTTTGAGGTAGCGGATAACTATACCCAGATCAATTACAAGGGTCGTCCCGTTCGGGTCACCCCGCTGCGCTACGGCGATATCTTCAAGTGGCTGAATAACCGCAGCGCCGGCTTGCCCGCCTACCTCATCATTGATATGGTGACGCAGGAGGTAGATGTGGTTCGTCTGCCGGAAGGGATGCACTATACTACGGCTGAGCACTTCAGCCGCAATCTGTACCGCCATCTGCGGTTCCAGTATCCCACCTATATCTTCAATGAACCGACCTTTGAGATCGATGAGGAGGGTACGCCCTACTGGGTTTGCCCCCGCATCGTCAAGCGCATCGGGCTCTTTGGCGGTACCGATATCCAGGGCGCGGTGCTGGTGAATGCCATCACCGGTGAAAGCCAGTACTATACCGATATCCCCACCTGGGTGGACGGCGTCTACTCGGCGGAGATCATTATGGATCAGTACGATTACTATGGCACCTACCAGGGCGGCTTCATCAATTCGCTGTTTGGCCAGAAGAATGTGACTGTGACCACTGAGGGCTATAACTATATTGCCGCCAATGACGATGTATATGTCTACACCGGCGTGACTTCGGCCGGCAGCGATGAATCCAATATCGGCTTTATTCTAACTAACCAGCGCACCAAGCAGACCACCTTCTATTCCATTGCGGGCGCCGAAGAATTCAGCGCCATGAACAGCGCCGAGGGTGTGGTGCAGCACCTCAATTACAGCGCTACCTTCCCGCTGCTGCTCAATATCAGCAATCAGCCCACCTACTTTATGGCGCTGAAGGACTATGCCGGCCTGGTGAAGATGTATGCCATGGTTAATGTTCAGCAGTACCAGATCGTTGCTACCGGAGCCTCGGTGGAGGAATGCCAGAGCAACTACTATAAGCTGCTGCGGCAGAACAAGCTGGATACCGGGGAAGCCCCCATTCTGCCGGCGGATGAGGATACCGTGACCGGCATCGTAACGGCGCTGCGCTCCGCTGTCATTGATGGTACCACCATGTACTATGTGACGCTGGACGCGGACAATACCGTCTACTGCATTTCCGCCGGTGAGGTGGAAAAGGTCATCCTGCTGAATGTGGGTGATCGGATCACCATCACCTATGAGCCGGATTCCATGCGGGATGATCTTATCTGCACGGCCAATGCTTTTGAATGGACGGTTGCTGAGGAGCCGACCGAGCCAGCGGAGGAGTCCGAGTTGCCCGAGGGCCCCGCTGAAGCGGCGTAACTGCCAAATTCACTGCAAAGTCCCTGCCCATAGCGGCAGGGACTTTTAGCGGTTCACGGTTTTTATTAAGATTGTTTGAATAATGCTGTGGAAGCATTGACAATGGAATCACAAGACTGTAAAATATATTTGACATTAAAAATTCGATCGGAGGGAGCAAAATGCTCAGAATCGAACACCTGACCAAAACCTACGGCGGCAAAAAGGCCGTGGATGATCTTTCGTTACATATCCGTGCAGGAGAGATCTATGGCTTTATCGGCCACAATGGCGCCGGTAAAACCACGACCATTAAATCCTGCTGTGGTATCCTGCAGTTTGAAGAAGGGGAGATCTATGTGGATGGCGTGTCCATCCGGGAAGATCCCATCGGCTGCAAACGCAAAATCGCCTATCTGCCGGATAATCCCGACCTGTACGAATTTCTCAGCGGGGTGCAGTATCTCAATTTTATTGCCGATGTTTATGGCGTTCCTAAGGAGGAACGGGAACAGCGCATCAAGGAATATGCCGATCTCTTTGGCCTTACCGAAGACCTGGCCCAGCCCATCAGTGCCTATTCCCATGGTATGAAGCAGAAGCTGGCCATCATTTCCGCTCTCATCCACAGTCCCAAGCTGCTCATCATGGATGAACCGTTTGTCGGCCTGGATCCCAAGGCGGCCCATGAGCTTAAGCAGATCATGCGGCGGCTGTGTGATAACGGCTCGGCCATTTTCTTCTCCACCCATGTGCTGGAGGTAGCAGAAAAGCTTTGCGATAAGGTCGCCATCATCAAGGGCGGCCGCCTGGTGGTTTCCGGCACCATGGAAGAGGTCAAGGGACAGGATTCCCTGGAGGATGTGTTCCTGGAACTGGAGGACGACAATGCTTAAAACGCTGCTGAAAGTCCAGTTTGCCGCGCTCAAGGCTTCGCTGCTCCGCAGCCGCCGCAAGCAGAGCAAAGGCGGCACGGGCCGTACCATCGGGTTTGCGGTGCTGTTCCTTTATGTCATCATCTGCTTTTTTATCATGTTCGGCAGCATGTTTTCTTCTATCTGTATGCCGCTGCATGAGCTTGGTCTGGGTTGGCTGTATTTTGCCATCGCCGGTTTGATGGCTTTTATGCTCACCTTTATCGGCAATGTATTTGCCACCCAAACGCAGCTTTTCGATGCCAAGGATAACGAGCTGCTGCTCTCCATGCCCATTGCGCCCAAGTTCATCCTGGGCAGCCGTATGCTGCTGTTGCTGGCGCTGGATCTGGGCTATGTGCTGCTGGTAATGGGACCGGCCGGTGTGGTATATTGCATGAATTATCCCGTTACCGCACTAAGTGTGGCGTATTTTATTATCAGCACATTGCTGCTGCCGCTGATGGTACAGGCGTTCTCCTGCCTTGTTGCGTGGATCATCTCTCTTATCAGCAGCAAAATGCGCAATAAGAATATCATCACCATGGTGGTGTCACTGCTCTTTTTGGCAGCGTATTTCTATCTTTATAGCAAGATGGGCGATATTATCTCCGGCCTCATCGCCAATGGCACTGCCATCGCGGTGGCGTTCAAAAAGTACGCTTTCCCCGCGTATTACTTCGGCGTTGGCATCGCGGAGCATAACCTGACCTATCTGCTGCTGTATACCGTTTGCACCCTGGCAGTGTTCGAACTGGTATACGCCATCCTTTCCCGCAGCTTCCGGCAGATCACCACAGCAAAGAAAGGCACCGCACGCATTAAATACAAGGAAAGGTCGATGCATGTCAGCAGCCCGGCCGCCGCGCTGCTGCGCAAGGACTTCCGGCACTTCATTGGCAATCCCATGTATGTGCTCAATGCATGGATGGGGGAGATCCTGCTTGTTGTTGCCTGTGTCGCCATGCTCATAAAAAAGGATATTCTTACCGAGTTTCTGCCGATCCTGAATGGGGAAGGGGAGATCATGGGACTGATTCTTTGTGTGATCCTTTGCGGTCTCAGCTGCACCAATCTTATCACGGCCCCATCCATCTCACTGGAGGGAAAGAACCTTTGGATCGCGCAGTCCATCCCGGTACATGCCGGTGTGGTCCTTCGCGCCAAGGTCAAGCTGCAAATGCTGCTCTGTATTCCTATTACGGCGCTTAGTGCCCTGCTGATGGGAATTGTGCTAAAGCTGGAGCTGCTCACATTGGTGCTGGCTGTGCTGGTGCCTGCGGCCTTCAATCTGTTCACGGCCCTGCTGGGCGTGGTGGTCAACCTGCATTTTCCCAAGTTCGATTACATCAATGAAACAGTCGTTATCAAGCAGAGCATGAGCACCATGATCTGCATGTTCGGCTCCATGGCCGTGGTGTTGGTATTGGCACTGCTGTATGCGCTGCTGCTCTCCGCAAGTGTTGCGCCTACCTTGTTCCTTGCTGTATGTCTGGTGCTTTTGGTTATTGTGTGCGTGTTGATGTGGCGGTATTTGGGCCACGGCGGCAGCGCCCGTTTTGCAGCCTTGCAGGCAGATTAAAGCAAGAAATTGTACTTTGTGCTCTCCTTTCCGGGGGAGCACAAATTTTTTGCACCTTTTTCTCGAAAAATGCAAAAAAGGAGTTGACTTTATGCGGGGAAAATGGTAATATAACAAAGCTGTCACCTACGGGGAGGCAGCGGAGCCGCACCTTGAAAATTGAACAGCATTCACTTGAAATTGACCGAGAGGTCAATGGAGAGTCCTTGTAAATTCTAAGAGAAAAAGTACTCTTAAAAACACAAGTAATAACGCAAGCGAAAGCTTGGGTTAGGACAAAAGATTATGAGATCATAATTACCTTAATAGGTAGTGTGAATACTATTTATTAAGAGTTTGATCCTGGCTCAGGACGAACGCT